>Ga0335085_10000703_pt1 | contig 87499 bp, 85 predicted proteins | sample Lox_Sample_45_FD_206712 | JGI IMG/M metagenome (GOLD analysis project Ga0335085, IMG submission 206712) | Soil microbial communities from Loxahatchee National Wildlife Refuge, Florida, United States - Lox_Sample_4.5 | ecosystem: Environmental > Terrestrial > Soil > Wetlands | place: USA... | reverse complement strand
AGGAGGTGGCCGGGGCGATCTTCAGCAGGTCATGGGTGCGCACCCGCGTTGCGAGGAGCGACTGGTGGGCGTCCCGCATGGTGGTGTCGGTGAGGAGGAGTTTCTTCTGGCCGAGAATCCACTTGGAAAGCCCTTCGGCGCCCAGCTCCATGAGGAGGTCGCGGCTCCCCGACGGACGGCGTTTCCGGAAGTCGACCTCCGGCACCCTCGCCTCCAGCAGTTCGGCCGACTTGAGGGGCCGGGCAACTCCGGGAGAGCCGTTGACGACGACGTCGCCGAGAAATGTCAGCACCTTGGTGGCCCGGTCCTGCTTCTCCCGGATGGCGAGGAGTTCCGGGTGCTTCTCGATGAAAGAGGTGTCGCACCTGCCGGCGAGAAAGACCTTGTGGGTCACCACGTTTTCCAGGAAAGGGATGTTGGTCTTCACCCCGCGGACCCGGAACTCCTGGAGGGAGCGATGCATGACGTGGGCGGCATCGGCGAAGGTGAGTCCCCATGCGGTCACCTTCACCAGCAGGGAGTCGTAGTGGGAGGTGATCTGGGAGCCGGTGAAGGCGTTGCCGGCATCGAGCCTCACCCCGAAGCCGGCGGCGGAACGGTAGGTGGTGATCGTCCCGAAATCCGGCGCGAAGTTGTTGGTCGGGTCCTCGGTGGTGATGCGGCACTGGATGGCGTAGCCCCGCATGTCGATGGCGGACTGGCTCGGAATGTTGATTTCCGGGTCGGTGAGCTTGCGCCCCTCGGACACGAGGATCTGGGCCTGGACCAGGTTCCGGCCAGTGATCATCTCGGTCACCGTGTGTTCCACCTGGATCCGGGGATTCATCTCGATGAAGTACCAGTTCCCCTCCTGGTCGATGAGGAACTCGACGGTGCCGGCGTTGCGGTAGTGGACCTGCCCGGCTATCTTCAGGGCGGCGGTGCAGAGCTCTTCCCGCACCTTCTGGGTAAGGGAGAGGGAGGGGGCGAATTCCACCACTTTCTGGTGACGGCGCTGGATGGAGCAGTCCCGCTCGTAGAAGTGGACGAGGTTGCCGTGGTTGTCGCCGAGGACCTGGACCTCGATGTGTTTCGGGTTCTCCAGGTAGCGCTCGAGGAAGACCGCAGAGTTGCCGAAGGAGGCCTTCGCCTCGCTGCGGGCGGCCACCAGCCCTTCGAGAAGCTCCTTCTTGGTGCGGGCCACCCGCATGCCGCGCCCGCCCCCGCCGGCCGCCGCCTTGATGATGATGGGGTAGCCGTAGTTCTTGGCGAAGATGAGGGCCTCCTCCTCATGCTCGATGGGGTCCTCGGTGCCGGGGACTGTCGGCACTCCCGCTTCCATGGCCACTTTGCGGGCGGCCACCTTGTCGCCGAGGGCCCGCTGCATCTCCGCCGTGGGGCCGATGAAGGCGATCCCCGCCGCCTCGCACTTCTCGGCAAATTCGGCGTTCTCCGAAAGGAAGCCGTACCCGGGGTGAATGGCATCCACGTCGATCTGCTTGGCAAGCGCGATGATCTCGTCGATCCCGAGGTAGGCGTCGATGGGGCTTTTTCCCTTGCCGACCAGGTAGGCTTCGTCCGCCTTGTAGCGATGGAGGGAGAGCTTGTCCTCCTCCGAATAGATGGCCACCGTGCTGATGCCGAGTTCGGTGCACGCGCGGAAGATGCGGATCGCAATCTCCCCGCGGTTGGCAGCCATGATTTTTCTGAACTTTCTCTTATCCATCCAAGGACCTCCCTGAGCCGGGTAATGGGTGCACCGTGGCAGCCTGCACGCCGTCACAGCTTTTAGTATGGCTAAAAAAATATAGTTATTTTAAATAGTTATCCGGATTGGCTCGTAGAATAAACCAGAATATCCGGACAAAGTCAACATGAAACGTCTCACTGCAATCCGTGGGACGGGTACACCAAAATTTAACAGCTTTGTTATTTAATATTTACCGTGATCATGGTATGCTCGAACAAGTTTATTCCAAACCGACAGAAGGAGACAACCAAGATGCATGCCGTTCAGAAAGCTTTGCTCCTCTCCCTGATCTCCGCCACACTCCTGGCAGTCAACGGGGGAACCGTCCTTGCCGAAGATGCGAAAAAAGAAGTGCCCGCTGCCGCAGATGCCAAGAAGGCCGCCCCGGTACCCGGTGAGGCCCGAAAATCGGAACCGGCCACCTCGCCGGCAGACGTACTTGCCAAGGTGAACGGCGCCCCCATCACCCGCGGTGAAGTGGACCGCGCCATGAAGGTGCTGATTGCCCAGAACCGCATTCCCCAGCCCACCACTGCCGAGAACGAGAAGCTGGCCGAGACCGGCACCCTCGAGCAGCTCGTCACCGCCGAGCTTCTCTACCAGGCGGGAATGAAGAAGGACATCAAGGATCTGGACAAGCAGGTGACGGACCGGCTCGCCCAGAACAAGGCCAAGTTCCCCACCCCCGCCGAGTATGAAAACGCCCTCAAGGCCAGCGGCCTCACCGAAAAGGAACTGACCGACATCACCCGCAAGGATATCGTCATCACCAACCTGATCGAAAAAGACATCGACGGAACGATCAAGGTATCGGACGAGGATGCCAAGAAATTCTACGATGAGAACAAGGACAAATACTTCAAGCAGGATGAAGGAATCAAGGCCAGCCATATCCTGATCGGTGTCGACGCCAATGCCAAGCCGGAAGAGAAGAAGGCCGCCAAGGAAAAGGCCGAAGCGCTCCTCAAGGAAGTCAAGGCGGGAAAGGACTTCGCGGAACTGGCCAAGGCCAACTCCACATGCCCCAGCAGCAAGCAGGGGGGCGATCTCGGCTTCTTCAGCCGCGGCCAGATGGTCGAGCCCTTCGAGAAGGCCGCCTTCGCCCTCAAGCCGGGCGAAGTCAGCGACGTGGTGGAGACCCAGTTCGGGTATCACATCATCAAGGTCACCGACAAAAAGGCCGCCGGCTATGTCCCCTATGCCGATGTGATGGAGAAGATCGTCGCCTTCCTGAAATCGCAGCAGCGGCAGAAGGCGCTGACCGACTACACCGGCGAGCTCAGGAAAAAGGCCAAAATCGAGTTCACCAACTGACCTCTGTCAGTCCGAATCCGCCCCTGCCGGAGAAAGGCCCGCCCCGCGCGGGCCTTTCCTTTTCCCATCCGAGGGGTCACCCCTTCTTCTCCAGGAACATCTTGACGAGATCGATCGGCACCGGGAAGATGGTGGTGGAATTCTTTTCCGCGGCGATCTCCGTCAGGGTCTGCAGGTAGCGAAGCTGCAGGGCAGTCGGTTCCGCTGCCAGCACCGTCGCCGCCTGGGCGAGCTTTTCCGATGCCTGCAGCTCCCCTTCCGCGTGGATCACCTTAGCCCGCCGTTCCCGCTCGGCTTCGGCCTGGCGGGCAATGGCCCGCAGCATTTCCTGGGGGAGGTCGATGTTCTTCACCTCCACCGTCGTGACCTTCACCCCCCACGGACCGGTATGTCGGTCGAGGATCTCCTGCAGCTCCCTGTTGATCTTTTCCCTCTGGGAGAGGAGCTCATCCAGCTCCACTTGGCCGAGAACGCTCCGGAGGGTGGTCTGGGAGAGCTGGCTCGTGGCGTAGAGGTAGTTCTCCACCTCCACGATCGCCTTCTGCGGCTCCATGACCCGGAAGTAGATGACCGCCGAGACCTTCACCGTCACGTTGTCGTGGGTGATGACGTCCTGGGGGGGGACGTCGAAGGCGACCGTCCGCAGCGATACCCGCACGAGGCGGTCGACCCCGGGGATGATGAAGAAGAGCCCCGGCCCCCGCACTCCTGCCAGCCGCCCGAGGCGGAAAAGGACCCCCCGCTCGTATTCGGGAAGGATCCTGACGGCGCTGGCGGCGAACATGATGAAGAGAATGACGACGAAAATGACGGGAACGTAGCTGAAAATATCGAACATGTCTGACCTCCGGTTATCTACCTGCATCGGGCGGCCACAGGGGCCGCTCCCGTAAATCCACCTATGTGCCGGTCCCCGATCCCCGCTCGCCGGTTCCCGTCTTTCTCACCTTCACCCGCAGCCCCTCCACCGTTGTCACCTCCACCCTCTCGCCGGCCGCGATCGGTTCGTCACTCCAGGCGTCCCAGTATTCCCCCCGGATGAACACCTTCCCCTCCGGGGCGATGGCAGAGTCCGCCCGACCCGTATCGCCGACAAGGCCTTCCTGCCCGGTGGCGGGCTTTTTCCGGTGGGCTTGCACCGCCTTGGAGACGGCAATGGAGAAAAAGAGGACAAAGGCGAGGACCGTCACGAGGATGACGCTCCATGACAGCCGCAGGTATGGTTCCGGAGATTCGAACAGGAGCAGCGAGCCGAGCACCATGGCAATCACCCCTCCAAGGGTGAGCATTCCGTGGGAGACGATCTTGATTTCGGCGATGAACAGGATGATGGCCAGGAGGATGAGGAGGACCCCGGCGTAATTGACCGGCAGGGTCTGAAAGGCGAAGAAGGCCAGGATGAGGGAAATCCCGCCGATCACCCCCGGCAAGATCACGCCGGGATTGGCAAGTTCGAAGAAGAGCCCGAGGAAGCCGAGCATCATCAGGACGTAGGCCACGTTGGGATTGCTGATGACGTCCAGTATCCGCTCCCTCGTCCCCATCTGGTACAGGATGACCTGGGCACCGGCCGTCCGGAGGAGAACCTCCCTCCCGCCATGGCTGATACTGCGGCCATCCAGCGCAGCCAGAAGGGAGGAGCGGTCGCGGGCAATGAGGTCGGCCACTTTCCCGGCTGCGGCCGTTTCCGCGGAGAGGGAGAGGCTCTCCCGCACCATCCGCGCCGCAAGAGAGGCATCACGGCCCCGCTGCCGCGCCAGCCCTTCAGCATAGGCGGTGGCGTCGTTGACGATCTTCTCCTCCATGCTCTTGTCCGGCTTCTCACCGATGGTGACAGGGTGGGCGGCCCCGATGTTAGTCCCCGGCGCCATCGCCAGTACGTCCGCGGCCAGGGCGATGACCGCTCCGGCGGATGCGGCCCGGGCGCCGGAAGGTGCCACATAGACCGCCACCGGCACCGGACTGGCGAGGATATCCCTGACAATGGCCCGCATGGCGCTGTCGAGACCGCCGGGGGTGTCCATTTCCACCAGCACCAGCCGGTCGGCGCGGGCAGCGGCATCCCGGAGATTGCGCCGCAGGTAGTCGGCCGTCACCGGGTTGACCGGCCCGGAGACTGTCAGCACGGCGACCCGGGGAGCTGCCCCGTGGATCTGCAAGGCGAGGGCCAGCAGCAGGCATGTCAGGAGCCCGGTTCGCGCCATCTCACTCTCCTGTGAAACATACCCAAAAGTATATACCCTCCTCCCGGCCCGTCAAATCCGGTATTGCCATTTCCCGGCAAACATGGTAACAATCAGCCCCGAAGGGGACCATCCATGGACGAGCAGATCAGAATCCTCCTGATCGACGACGAGGAGCCGAGCCGCCAGGCCCTCGTCCTTCTTCTCCAGAGGGCCGGCTACCACTTGACGGGGTGCGGGAGCGGGAAAGAGGCGCTGGAACTCCTCGCCCGCGACTCCTTCGACCTGGTCATCACCGATCTCTTCCTCCCCGACCTGACCGGCATCGACATCCTCACAAAGGTGAAGGAGTTCTCCCCGGTCATGGAGGTGATCCTCATCACCGGTTTCGCCTCCGCCGAATCGGCCGTCCGGGCCATGAAGGAAGGCGCCTTCGACTACATCACCAAGCCCCTCAACATCGAGGAACTGCGCCTCATCATCGGCAAGGCCGTGGAAAAGCAGAGGCTCCTCACCGAAAACGTCTACCTGAAAAAGCAGCTCCGCGAGAAGTACGAATTCAGCAACATCATCGGCAGTTCTCCCGCCATGCAGAAGGTCTTCTCCCGCATGTCGAAGATCATCAAGACCGACTCCACCGTCCTCATCCTCGGCGATTCCGGGACCGGCAAGGAACTGATCGCCAAGGCGATCCACAGCAACGGCCACCGCCGGGACAAGCCATTCATCGCCGTCCACTGCGGCGCAATCCCGGAAAACCTCCTGGAAAGCGAGCTCTTCGGCCACACCAAGGGTTCGTTCACCGGCGCCATCCGCGACAAGGTGGGGAAGTTCGAGGCGGCCAACCACGGCACGATCTTCCTCGACGAGATCGGCACGCTTCCCATGCATCTCCAGATCAAGCTCCTGCGGGTCCTCCAGGAGGAGGAGGTGGAGCGGGTCGGCTCCAACAAGCCGGTCAAGCTGGACGTCCGGGTCATCTCCGCCACCAACGCCAACCTGGAGGACGAGGTTCGGAAGGGGAACTTCCGGGAAGACCTCTTTTACCGCCTCAACGTCATCCCCATCACCCTCCCCCCCCTGAGGGAAAAGGTCCAGGACATCCTCCCCCTCATCCGCCACTTCCTGGCCAAGTACTGCGTTGAGATGGGACGCCCCGTCATGACCGTCACCAAGGAGGCGCTGGAGGCCCTGGAAGCCTACCCGTGGCCCGGCAATGTCCGCGAACTGGAGAACGTGGTGGAGCGGACCGTTGCCCTGGCGGACGGCGCCATGATCACCGTCGCCGATCTTCCGGCCAACATCGGCAGAGCCTTCAGCCGCCAGGAGAATGCCGCGCCGAAGCTGACCGAGCAGGGGATCGACCTGGCCGACACCGTTGCCGATCTGGAGAGGAAGCTGATCACCGACGCCCTCACCCTTGCGGAGGGCGTGAAGGCCCGGGCCGCGGCCCTCCTCAACCTGAACCGCACCACCCTGGTGGAGAAGATGCGCCGCCTCGGCATGGACGGTCCCCGCTGACTCATATCCTACAAAACACCCTTACATGGACAGCGAATCTGCATTCCGTCTCCTTATTGAATCAAACAACTGCTTACTTCTTGTACCCAGGCACTAGAGGAAATCGAGGATGGTGTCACCCGAATTCCCACAAGGATGCTCATGAGGTGCGGCTAGACCATATAATCGTATGGTTCTGAAAACAAAAACTTCTCGGCTCTATCCTCACATTCTCCCGCCCCAAAAGCAAAGAACCGCCCCGGCAGCGATGGCTGCCGGGGCGGTTCTTTGCGAAGACCAGGATGGCTCGGCGTCTCCCTTACTCTGCCTTGAGCGACGCCATATCGATGGTGAAACGGTACTTCACGTCTGACCTGACCAGCCTCTCGTAGGCTTCGTTGACCTTCTGGATGGGGATGACTTCCACGTCGGCAGTGATGCTGTGCTCGCCACAGAAATCCAGCATCTCCTGGGTCTCCTTGAGGCCGCCGATGAGCGAGCCGGAGAGGCTGCGGCGGCCGAACAGCAGCGCGAAAGCAGAGACAGGTAGCGGTGTCTCCGGCGCTCCCACGAGGGTGATGGTGCCGTCAAGGCCAAGCATGTTGATGTAGGCGTTCACGTCGTGCTCGGCAGCGATGGTGTCGAGGATGAAATTGAACGTGCCGGCATGCTCCTTCATCTCTTCCGGATTTGTGGAGATGATGACCTCATGGGCTCCCAGGCGGAGGGCGTCCTCTTTCTTGCCGGGCGAGGTGGTGAAGACCACCACGCGGGCTCCGAAGGCCCGGGCGAACTTGACCCCCATGTGCCCCAGCCCGCCGAGACCGACCACACCGACCTTCTTCCCCGTGAGGTCCCCCCAGCGGCGCATGGGGGAGTAAGTCGTTATTCCGGCGCAGAGGAGCGGCGCAACGCCGGCCGGATCGAGGTTGGCCGGGACGCGCAGCACGAAACGCTCATCGACGACGATGCTTTCCGAGTAGCCGCCGTAGGTGACTCCCCCCAGGTGCCTGTCCGGGGAGTTGTAGGTGAAGGTCGCGTTGCGGCAGAACTGCTCGACGTCAGCCTGGCAGCTGGGGCAGGTATGGTCCGAATCGACCAGACAGCCGACCCCCACCAGGTCGCCCGGCTTGAACTTCGTGACCGCCGGGCCGGCCTTGACTATGCGACCGACGATTTCGTGCCCCGGCACGCAGGGGTAGACCGTAGGCATGACACTCCCCCACTCGTTGCGGACGGTGTGGAAATCTGAGTGGCAGATGCCGCAGAAGAGGATCTCGATCTGCACGTCGCGGTCGGTGGTGTCGCGGCGCGGGATTTGGGTGAAAGCCAGCGGCGCGGTGACGCTGGCGGCGGAATAGGCTTTGACGTTGTACATGGTTTGATCCTCCTGTTGGGTTTTTTTAAACATCCAGAAAAGCAGCTTTCACCGCAGAGGGCGCAGAGTTTCGCAGAGAAAACCATCCTGGGAATGACCTACTCTTTTGTTTTTCCTCTGCGTTCCTCCTCGTACTCTGCGGTAAGCGCTCTTTCAGGTTCACCGCCCCGTCAACTGCTCCAGCTTGTCGGGATAGCGGTTCCCTTCCACCCTGATCTCCGAGGCAGCTGCGTCGATCTCGCGGAGATCGTCGGCGGAGAGTTCGACGGCAACGGCGCCGATGTTCTCGTCCAGGCGCTCCAGCTTCGTGGTCCCCGGGATCGGCACGATCCACGGCTTCTGGGCCAGGAGCCAGGCAAGGGCTATCTGGGCCGGGGTCGCGTTCTTCTGCGCGGCGATTTGGCCTAACAGATCGACCAGGGCCTGGTTCGCCTTCAGTGCCTCCGGCGTAAAACGGGGGAGGGTGCTGCGGAAGTCGGTGCTGTCGAAGGTGGTGGATGCGTCCATCTTCCCTGTTAGATACCCCTTGCCGAGCGGGCTGTAAGGGACGAGGCCGATCCCCAGCTCCTCCAGCGTCTGCAAGAGCCCCTCTTCGGGCCGTCTGAACCACAGTGAGTACTCGTTCTGGACCGCGGCCACCGGCTGGACGGCGTGGGCGCGCCGGATCGTCTGGATGCCGGCCTCCGAAAGGCCGAAGTGCCTGACCTTCCCTTCCCGGATCAGCTCCTGCACCACTCCGGCCACATCCTCGATGGGGACGTCCGGGTCGACCCGGTGCTGGTAGAAGAGGTCGATCACATCGGTCCTGAGCCTCCTGAGGGAGCCCTCGGCCACCTCCTTGATATGCTCCGGCCGGCTATTCAGGACCGGACCGCTCCCCTTCATCGCCCGGGGATCGACGCTGGTATCGAAACCGAACTTGGTGGCGATCACCACCCGGCCCCGCAGGGGAGCGAGCGCCTCACCGACAAGCTCCTCGTTGGTGAACGGACCATAGACCTCGGCCGTATCGAAGAAGGTGACTCCCCGTTCCACCGCGGTCCGGATGAGGGCGATCATCTCCTTTTTGTCCTTGGGGGGACCGTAGGAAAAGCTCATTCCCATGCAGCCGAGCCCGAGGGTTGAGACCTCCAGATTGCTGTTGCCAAGTTTGCGTTTTTGCATTTGTTACTCCTGTACTTTGGTTGAAGATTGATGCTGTTCTTCTATGCCCAGTTTACGCAGCCACTCCGCCACCTCGCGCTCCGCCGCCTTTACTCTCCCGCCACGAACGGCCATTCCCTCCAGCACTGTCGCCCCCGGGCAGAGCTTCGCGATGTCGCTGGCGCTACTCCCAAGCCCGGTCCCCTCGTGGGTGATGAACGGGGCAATGGCCTTGCCTGACAGGTCGTATGCCGACAGAAACGTCATGACCGGCGGCGCGACCGTATTCCACCAGTTGGGGGAGCCGACAAAGATGACATCGTAGGGCTCGATGTTCTCTACGATCGTCTGCAGCGGCGGTTTATAACCAGTCTGCAACTCCCGTTTCGCCCGGTTGACGACCGTGTTGTAGTCAGTGGAGTACGGCGTTACCGGCAGAATTTCTATCAAATCACCGCCAACCTGCTGCTGAATCATTTTGGCCAGTGCGCGGGTGTTGCCGGAGTGGGAGTAGAAAACGGTCAACACCCGCGGTCTCTTCTCAATTCTTGCACTCTGCATGTCTGTTCCTTATGCTTGCCTGACGGCATCTCGTTGGGCGAACTGCTCTTTTGCCGTCATGATGGCGGTCATGGCGTTCGGCCAGCCTGAGTAGAACGCCAGATGGGTTATGGTTTCAATCAGCTCCTCTTTTTTCACCCCGTTCTCCAGCGCCTTGTCGAGATGAAATTTCAACTGCTCCGGGCGATTCATGGCGACCAGTGCCGCCACCGTTATCAGGCTCCGGTCACGCTTCGACAACTCCGGGCGTTCCCAGACATCGCCGAAGAGCACGGTGTCGGTCAGGTCCGCCAGCTTTGGGGCGATATCGCCGACCAGTTTCTGTGCCGTGGAAGGTTCTTTGCTCATGGTAGTGACTCCTTTCGTGGGAGACGAGAGAGCTGCTTTCGCATCGTTGTATTCTCCTTTTACCGGTTACGTAATGATTATACCGTACTCCGGAACGGACAAAGGGGGGTAGACCGATCCTGTCAGTTTTTTGCCTGATTCTGCGAAGCGACAGATAATTGTTGTAAAGCGAAGTGGGAGAGGATTAGTATTAAAGGAGGAGGAATATATGAAAAACCATGCTCGTTTGCGGGTTACAGAGAACAACGGTGGGGAATCAGCCATTGAGGCTTTGAAAAATAGCATTGCCCGATGGACCGAACAGGGAGAGTTGTTCACAACCGCTGTCCCCGGGCTGTCGCTGTTCCGGAGGAGTGAGCCGACCGAGCCGATGACCGGCATGTACGAACCGAGCATCTGCATGGTGGCGCAGGGGGCCAAGCGCGTGGTGCTCGGCGACGACACCTACGTGTACGACGCCGGACATTACCTGATCACCTCCGTGCACCTCCCCACGGTGGTGCAGGTTGTCGAGGCGAGCCGGGAGAGGCCGTACCTGGGATTGAAGCTGACGCTTGACCAGCGCGAGATCGCCCAGCTGATGGCGGACAGCAACCTCCCTCCGCCCCGGACGCAGCAGTCGAGCCGGGGGATGGCGACCGGCCAGGTGACCCTGCCGCTCGTCACCGCCGTGCAGCGGTTGATCGATCTGCTCGATGCAGAGCAGGATATCCCGATCCTTGGCCCGGTCATTCAAAAGGAGATCATCTACCGCCTGCTGGTGGGGGACCAGGGTGCACGCCTGCGCCAGATTGCGGCGGCGGGGAGTCAGAGTCACCAGATAGCGCGGGCGATCGAGTGGCTGAAAGGTAATTTCAACCAGCCGCTGCGGATCGACGATCTCGCGGCCCAGGCCCGCATGAGCAGTTCCACGTTCCATCACCATTTCCGGTCGATGACCGCCCTGAGCCCCTTACAGTTCCAGAAGCAGCTGCGCCTGCAGGAAGCCAGGCGCCTGATGCTGGCAGAACGCCTCGATGCCGCGACCGCTGCGTTCCAGGTGGGGTACGAGAGCCCTTCCCAGTTCAGCCGCGAATACAACCGGCTGTTCGGGGCACCGCCACTGCGGGACATAACGAAACTGCGGCAGATGTCTGCCGCCGAATAAATGATCCAAGATAGACAGGAAAGCCCGTTTGTGACTGGCTTTTAGGATGGGAAAAACGGCGAGAATTATGTATGGATGTCCCCGGAATTTAGCTTTCCTCTTCCTCTTAAACGGTGCGGGCTGCTCTCACGAGCAGCCCTGGCGGGTCACTTCCGTTACTGGCTCGGACCCTTGCTTGCCGATTCCGCCTGTTGCATCCTTTTTGCCATCTCCGCTTTCACTGCGTCCAAATTGAAACTCGCGCCCCGCTGCATTGGCGGATACTCAAGGAAGGTCTGGAGTTCCTTGGCCATCAACTGCTGGACGAACACAAAGCGCCAGAATTGATACTTGAACCAATCGAAATATGCCTGTGCCCCTTCTTTCGTCCCCTGACCGGGCCACCCCTGACGCTCGAACGGATCGAGCCGCAGGTTGGTGATATAGGGCACGTCAACATGGGTCTTTTCACCCAGCCAGCCATTCGGTTGGTCGATGAAGCGGAACTTGTAGTCGTCAATACGGACCGCACCGACAGAACTTTCGCCGAGGTAGAAGATTTCATGGCGCTTGGACGGTCCTTTGCCGGTGATCAGGTCCATCTGGTTGTATCCATCCAAGTGATTCTTGTAGGTCCGGTCGCCCAGTTTCACGCCTTTGAGCAACTGGTCGGTGATGTTCGGGTTGCTGGCGGCGGCAAGGAAAGTGGGAAACCAGTCCAGGCCGGACATGAGACCATTCTCCACCGAATCGGCCGGAACATGGCCGGGCCAGCGAATGATGGCAGGCACGCGGAAGCCGCCTTCCATGACTGTCCCTTTGCACTGGGCGAACGGCGTCGTACCGCCGTCAGGCCAGGTAAAGACCTCGGTACCGTTGTCGGTGGTGAACACCACAATGGTGTTGTCTTCGAAGCCATTGGCTTTCAGATACTTCATTACGGAGCCCACGATGTCGTCGAGCTGAGCCATGCCGGCTTCTTCTTCAGACCAGCCGTTCTCCGCGTTGCGCATCTTCTCGTACTTCTCGGAGAGGTGCGTAACGATATGCATGCGCGTCGGGTTGAGCCAGACGAAGAACGGCTTGTTGTCCGCCTTGGCCTTGTCCATGAACTTGAGGGTCCAATCGAGAATCTCGTCGTCCACCGTCTCCATCCGCTTGGGATAGAGCGTGCCAGCGTCCTCGATCTTCTGCTTGCCGATCTTGCCCCAGCGCGGCATCTCGGTCGGGTCGTCCGAATCCGTGGCCCAGCTGTGAACCATGTTGCGAGGGCCGACTACGTTCAACAGGTTCTGCGGATAATTGGGATGCGCCGGATCTTCCATTGCATCGAGGTGATAGAGATAGCCGAAGAACTCGTCAAAGCCGTGCACGGTGGGCAGGAACTCATTCCGGTCGCCGAGGTGGTTCTTGCCGAACTGGCCGGTGGAGTAGCCCTGAGCTTTGAGGGCAGTGGCAATGGTGCAAGCCTCGGCTGGAAGCCCGGTTTTGGCGCCCGCCTGGCCGACCGTGGTCATGCCGGTGCGGATGGGGAGCTGACCGGTGATGAAGTTGGCGCGGCCCGCCGTACAACTGGCTTCAGCGTAGTAGTCGGTAAAGAGCATCCCTTGCTTGGCGAGCCTGTCGAGATTCGGCGTCCGCCCGGCCATCATGCCGCGATGGTAGGCGCCGATGTTCCACATACCGACGTCATCACCCATGATGAAGACAATGTTGGGCTTCGCACTGTTGGCCGCTTTTGCCGCAGGGACGCCCATGAGCGTGGTCGCCGACAGCACCGTGCCGACAGTGGCCCAGAGGGCAGTTTTCCTGATAAGCTTATTCTTCCGCTGCATGGTTACACCTCCTTTGTTGGTTACTGCATGTTGCCCTCCATCAGGTATTCCAGTGTGCTCTCGGCAAGGAGCATGTCCTGCAGCCGCCCCATCCCACCTCCTTCCTCCAGTTCTGTCTGCAACGCCTTTGGTGAGGTCCCAAACTCCTGAGCTTTCTCGCTGATGCGTTTCGTGACGTCCCGTTCGTCCACCTCGATCCCTTCCTGCCGGGCGATCTTTTTCAGGATCACCATCAGCCTGATCCGGTCCGCCGCTGCCGTCCACGCTTCACTATCAGGAACGCTCTCCTCCAGGCCGTCGCGGTCAAGTTCCTGGCGCACCAGTTCAGCGGGAACCTCGAAATGCACCAGTTCCAGCAGCCGGCGGGATATCCGGTCCCGGGGATCGGTGCCGTCCTCGGCCGTCGCCAGTTCGGCCAGGTCGGGGATCACGATGTCCGGCATCGGCAGGTAGCGCACCCTGGCCCGAAACGGTTCCCCTTTGGCGCAGTCGATCTCGGACGCCTCCACCGGCCCCAGCGCCTCGACGCCTGCCTCCTTGATTGCCTCTCGTCCGAGCCTCTGTACGGTCCTAGCCGACAGGTCCGCCATGAGCTCTTTGTGGAAGCGCTGCTCTATGGCCACTCGCGGCGTTTTCCCGGGCCGGAAGCCCGGCAGACGGACCGTGGCGGCATAGCGGGCCACAAGGTCGGCGTAGTCGGCCGCGATCTCGTCCCAGGGTGCCTCGATGCTCAGGCAGCGGTAGCCGTTCTCGTCTTCCTGGTGTGTCAATTCCATAATTATCCCTTCTGCTCCGGCGCCCAGTGCTCCAACGCGCGGGCCGCCGCTTCCTTCCGTACCGTACCCCCCAGGCGCCGCACGATCTTCTGCACCGGTTCGTCGATGTGGGCGAAGAACTTCTGCCACCCGCTGCAGAGGTAGTTAAGACCCGGCTCGCCGTCGGTTGTCCAAATGAAGCGGTTTTTGGGGCATTCGCCGAAGCAGGCAAACTGGAACTCGCACCGCCTACACCGGCCAGGGAGCCTCCCCTCCTTGGCCCTGCCGAAGCGCTCCTGCTTTTCGGAAAAAGCCATCTCCGCAAGCGGCGTTTCCCTGATATGCCCAACCCGGAACTCGGGATAGACATAGTGGTCGCAGGCATAGACCGAACCGTCCCGCTCCAGGGCCAGCCCCTTGCCGCACAGAGGGGCCTGGGTGCAGAGTGGTGAGACGTGCCCCATCCAGGTCTCCACCGCGGCGTCGAAGTAGCTGACGTAGACAGTACCCAGGTCTTTCCGGTACCACTCGTCGAAGACCCGGCAAAGAAAGTCTCCCCAGTCGTCGGGATCGACGCTCCACTCCTCCACAACGGAGCCGGGCTTCCCCGGCCTCGCCTCGGGAGCGCGGGGTTCAGGCAAGGCCTGCCAGTCCCAGCACTGGGGCGCGGTCTGCCGGAACCCGACCGGTTCCACGATGGGGATGAACTGCATCCGCCGCGACCCCACCTCGTCCCGCAGGAACCTGTAGACCTCAAGTGGGTGACGCCCGGTGAGCCGGTTGACACAGGTGAGGGTCGCGAAGTTGATCTTGTGTTTTCTCAGCAGCTTGGCAGCCCTGAAGGCCTTGTCGAAACTCCCCTGACCGCTCCTGTCCCGGCGATAAGCGTCGTGCAGCCGCTTCGGCCCGTCGATGGAAAGTCCCACCAGGAAATTCTCCTCCCGCAGGAACTCGCACCAAGCATCATCAAGGTTTACGCCGTTGGTCTGGAGATCGTTCTCGCACCGGACATGGGAGGGGCAGTACTTCTTCTCCAGGTCAATGACCTTCCGAAAGAAGTCCAGCCCCAGCAGAGTCGGCTCTCCCCCCTGCCAAGAGAAGACAACTTCCTTGTAGTTCTGGCTTTCGAAGTACTGCCGGATGAAGGTCTCCAGCACCTCGTCGGAAATTCGCCACTGTTACGGTTTGCCGAGCAGGTCCTCTTTCGAGAGGTAGTAACAGTACGAGCAGTCGAGATTGCAGAGTGCCCCGGTCGGCTTGACCATGACATGCATCCGTCGCACCGGCTTGCCACGGTACATCTGCTCCAGGGGTTTGCCCGTCATGTTCAACGGTCATGAACCTTTTACAGTGATGGTAAAAATGAGCGTAATTCAGGAAGGAAAGTCGACAACTAGCTAAACATTACAGGGAAATTATACAAAAGCAACTGCTGGAAATCATCAGTTCCCTGCGCCCTCCGCCCCGTACCCCGTCAGCTCCACGTACCCGGAGCCTCCCGGCGAGCCTTCCCCCCTTCCCCTCACCGCCACCGCCCCTTCCCAGTACCGGACGCTGGCGAGGAGCTCCTGGCGGTCGAGCCGGGGAACGATCTCCAGGTCGAGATTCTCGCCGGGGACCAGCAGCCGCCAGCGGGAGGGGTAGCGGATGCCGCTCTCGGGACTCTGCCACCAGCCGAGCGCTTCGACCCGCACCTCGTCGCCGCCCAGGTGCCGGCCGTCACCATCGGCGGCGACGAGGGTGCCGCCGCTCCAGGGATCGACGCTGCCGTCGCGGCGCCGCAGACGGTAGAACATCACGTCCCTCCCGTCGTCTAGCTGCAGGGCAAACCAGTCCCATCCCACCTGGTCAGATTCCAGGGCGCTCGTGCTCCACTCCCGGTCGAGCCAGGAGAGCCCCGCCACCCGGAACGTCTCCCCTCCCGTCCGGATGGTGCCGGAGGTGGCCAGCCGGGGAAGTGAATAGTAGTAGGAGGCGTTCCCCGGAGCGCTCCCCTTGCGGCTCACCCCTTTTTCCCCGTTGAGGACGACCGGCTTGATGCTCCGGACGTCGAGGTCGATGGCCGCGTCCTCCCCCGCGGCGGCAAGCCGCATGCTCCACGGGTTCTCCGCGCTTTCCGTGGCCGACCAGTCGTCGAGGGTGACCCGCAGGGGCTTTCCTCCCGCGCCGGCAAGCCCGAGGGCGGCCCGGCCGAAGCGCTCCCGCCAGGAGAACCGTTTCCCCGCCACGTCGGTCACGGCAAAATGGGCCATGAAGACCTCGTTGGCTCCCCAACGGGACTGGCGCGCCACCGGCGCGGGAGTGAGGGCCAGCCGGAAGAAGGTGAGCTGGTAGCCGAACCGCCGTCCTTCCTTCGTTTCCAGATTGCCGGTAAAATACCACCACTCGGTGCGGAATCCGGGGTGGCCCCCGTGGTCCGGGGGGAAGACGAAGCGCCGCGCGGAGGTGGCCCGGCTGAATCCTTCGCCGGCCGGCCCGCCCAGCACCTGGGTCACGCTGAAACCCCTCCCGCCAGGGCGGGTACTCCGCTTCACCGGGATGCAGAGGAGGAGGGCGCCGAGGAGCGCGGCCAGGACGAGAATCACGGGGAGAAGGCGTCCCATGGCCTACTCCTCTTCCTTGAGAGCCAGGGCCGGCGAGGTGCGGGAGATGGCCAGTGACGGATAGACCCCTGCCAGAAGGGCCGCCGCAAAGGAGATGGCCAGGGCCTGCAGCAGCACCTGGGGAGTCACGGCCACCTCCATGGTCCACCCGAAAGAACGGCGGTTCACGACGTTCACCAGGACGTATGCCTGGAGGATCCCGAGGGGGATCGAGAGGAGGCCCGCCACCGCACCGATAAGGGCCGTCTCGCCACAGACCACCCCCCACACCTGCGCCGGCGTGAGGCCGATGGCGCGGAGCACGGCCAACTCCCGCGCCCGTTCCACCTGGATCGCCATGAGGGCGGAGAGTATCCCCACGAAGGCCACGATCATGGTCAGAAGCCGCAGCACCGCCGTGATGGCGAAGGTCCGGTCGAATACCGCCACCGACGCCCGCCGCAGCTCCCTGTTGGAAATGAGCGTCAGCCGGCTCCCCCCTCCCCTCTCGCGGATCTGGGCGGCAAGCGTGTCGAGAGAAGTGCCAGGACGGGCGTAGAACCCCATCCCGTCGATGCTCGTGTCGTCCCAGTTCCGGAGATAGGCGGAGCGGGCTACCGATATGATCCCCGCGTCCGAGCCGTAGTCATAGAAGACACCGGCCACGGGAAAGTTCCGGTCCCCCCGGTCGGTGCGCAGCGTCACCCGGTCCCCCCGATGGACCCCGTGCCGGTAGGCATAGGGCTCGGAGACCAGAACCGAATCCCCCTGGCTGAAGCTTTCCCAGGCCTCCTCCGGCGACCCCTCCCGGAAGCGGTAGCTGACAAAGGTGCTCCGCGGGACCTGCAGGACGAAGATGTCCACCGGCCCCTGCGGCGACTCGACCATCACCCGCCGCGTCATGCTGAAGGTCTTTGCACCCGGCACGGCGGCGAGACGTTCCACCAGCGCGGGATCGAGGGGGGGCTTGTTGCGGCCGGTCCCGGTCCCGATGGTTGTCACATAGATGTCCGCCCTTAGCCAGCTTTCCAGCCAGCGCTCGACGGTAAGACGGAAGCTTCCCACCATGATGCCGACGCCGATGGTTGCCGATACGGCCACGACCAGCGCCGCCGTGGCCACACCGGTACGGGAAAGGGAGACCACCACCCCCCGCGCCGCCATCCTGCCGAGGGCCTTCATGAAGAGTGCAAGGAGAGGCCGGGAGAGAAGGGACGACAGGACGAGGACCGCGGGAATCGTGAGCGAATAGCCGACAATGAAGAGGAAGAGCCCGGCAAAGCCGCCGGCAATTCCACCCGCCTCCAGCCCGAGGACCCCCCAGCCAGCCAGCATGGTCAGAACTCCTGCCAGGGCCGCCAGCGGGACCACCTTGCGGCGCCGTGCCTCGATGAACGACCGGGTGAGAACGGCCCGGGGCGGGGCGCAGGTGGCCTCCAGGGCCGGCGGAACGGCCGAGGCAAGGGTCGCCCCGATCCCCAGCAGCACCCCCCTGGCGAATGCTTCGGCGGGAAGCGACACGCTGCGCACCTCCAGGACGAAGTAGAGGTCGTTGATGGTCCGGGTGACAAGGCCGGTGAGTTCCTTGCCGAGAAGGACCCCGAAGAGGAGCCCCGCTCCCGTTCCCGCCAGGCCGATGAGGAACGCCTCGGTGCAGACCTGGAGGAAGATCTCCCGCCGGGTGACGCCGATGGCGCGGAGCATGCCGATGAGCCGGCGCCGGCGGACGACCGAAAAGGTGGTGGTGTTGTAGATGAGAAACATCCCGACCACGAGGGCCAGGAGACTGAGGGCGGTAAGATTGAGGCGGAAGGCCCGGGTCATCTGGTTGAGGGCACCTGCCCGAGAACCGGCCGCAATGATCGAAGCAGACGGGGGGATAACGCTGCGGAGCGAGGCGATGAGGCGCTCTCCTTCGTCACCGTCGGGGACGATGAGGTCGATGCGGGTAAGCCGTCCCTCCATGGCGAGGAGTTCCTGGGCCGTGGCGATGTCGGTGACGAGGACCGATTCCAGCCCCAGGCGGCCAACGTCGTCCCCCGCCTCCAGGTAGCCCGCCAGGGGAAGCTCCCGCCTTTTCCTCTCCACCTCCACGGGAAAGGCCCCTCCCCGGCGGACGCCGATGCGTTCGGCGGTCGAGCGCAGGAGCATCCCGCTGCCGGGGACCGTCATGAGGGCCTCCAGGACCCTGCCGTCGGTAAAATGCGAGCTGAAGGAGCGAAGCGGCGGCTCCGCGAAGGGGTCGATGCCGATGAGCCTGAGGGGGGTGGGCGCACTGCCGGGTACTGTCACATGCCCCTCGACGACCGGAGCGCACCTCCGGAACCGGTGTCGTATCCGGAGCTCCGGATACAGCCCTTCGGCTAGCCCTGCCGGTCCCCCGACAACCTGATGGGTCGCCCTCCCCGCCACGGTTTCCGCGGCAATCCGGAATGCCCGGTAGGCGCTTTCGTTGGCCAGGTCCACCGCCGTCACCACACCTACACCGAGGGAGACCCCGACGACGGTGAGCGCCGTCTGCCAGGGATGGCGCAGGATCGAGCGCACCCCCGCGCGCCAGAGGATCATGGCGGGCCCTCCCGGCCGGCGTCTGCCTCCACCAGCTGCCCGTCCCTGATGGTCATGACGCGGTCGGCGAGCCGGGCCACCTCGCCGCTGTGGGTGACGAGCACCACGGTCGTGCCGTTCTGCCGCAGGAGGCGCTGAAAGAGGTCGAGGACCTGCCGGCCGGTTTCGGCATCCAGGTTGCCGGTCGGCTCGTCGGCAAGAACGAGTGCCGGCCGATGGATGAGGGCGCGGGCGATGGCAACCCGCTGCTGCTCTCCCCCCGAGAGCCGGTCGGGGTAGCTCCCGCCACGGTCACCAAGGCCGATCCCGTCCAGGAGATCATGGGCCCTGGCGCGGTTTTCCGTGGTCAGCTCACCGGCGAGCTCCAGGGGCAGAAGGACATTTTCCGCCACCGTCAGCGTCGGGATGAGGTTGTAGAACTGGAAGACGAAGCCGATGTGCTTTCGCCGGAACAGGGTCCGCTCCCTTTCGGAGAGGCGGGTGAGCATCGTGCCGGCAACGGTGACATCGCCCCGGTCCGGCAGGTCGATGCCGCTGATGAGGTTCAGGAGGGTCGACTTTCCCGAACCGCTCCGGCCGAGGAGAAAGACCCATTCCCCTTCGCCGACGGCAAGGGAGGTGCCGCGGAAAACCGCCCGCGCCCGTTCCCCCTCCCGGAAGCTCTTGACAATGTTCGCGATCTCCACGAGGGGTGCTGATTCCCGCGCCATCGGCAGTTCCATCCTTTTGTGTTCCTGCGGTCCCGTTCCCCACCTCATCCCTCCCCCGCAAGGGGGAGAGGATTACCGGGCGGGGGCATCATCGGCATCGGCAAATGCAAGGAGGCGCAGGCCGCTCATTTTGCACTTTCCCTGGTGCCAGCGCTTGCACATTGCCACCTTCGTGGTATCATTATAACAAATATTTCATTATATGCTGCAAACCAAAGGGAGGGCCAGGCTCCACCCGAACGCACCCCGAAGGCTTCTCCCCGGAGCAAACCGGCACCAGTCCGGCATGGAGAAGGATATGCGACCCATTCTCGACGATCCATGGAGCAAGCATGAGACCTTTGCCGAGTACCTGACACGGCGCGGCGTCAGTCGGCGCCAGTTTCTCTCCTTCTGCGGCAGGCTGGCCTTCCTGGTGGGAGCCGGAGCGGCGGCGAACGGGATCTCCCGGGCGGCCGCCGCCCGGGAGATTGCCGCCAGGCTCGGCGGCGCGAAGCGCCCCACCGTGGTCTGGCTGCAACTCCAGGAGTGCACCGGGTGCCCGGAGAGCCTCCTCCGCTCGGGGAGCACCCCCATCGACGAACTCCTCCTGGAAACCATCTCCCTCGATTACAACGAACTCCTGATGGCGACGTCGGGAAAAGCCGCCAACGATCTACTCGCCGCTGCGGAGAAGGGGCCCCACATCCTCATGGTCAACGGTTCGGTGCCGCTCAAGGACCATGGCGTATACTGCACCATCGGCGGGGAATCGGCGGAAGAGGTCCTGAAGAAAGCTGCGCATAACGCGACTGCCATCCTCGCTGTAGGGGCTTGCGCCGTGTACGGCAGCGTCCAGGCGGCAAGCCCCAACCCCACCGGGGCCGTCGGGATTGCCGACATCATCCGTGACAGGCAGGTCATCAACGTCAGCGGCTGTCCCCCCATCGGCGAGGTCATCACCGCTACCATCACCTATCTCCTGGCCTACGGCCGCCCGCCGTCAGTCGACGGCGAAGGGAGGCCGCTCTTCGCCTACGGCCAGCGAATCCACGACAAATGCCCGCGCCGGGCTAATTTTGACGCCGGCCAGTTCGCCGAGCGCTTCGACGACGACAACGCCCGCAAGGGGTACTGTCTCTACCACTTGGGCTGCAAGGGTCCGGCCACTTTTACCCCCTGCTCCACCCTGGAGTGGAACCTGGGCCAGAGCTTCCCCGTCAAGTCGGGCCATCCCTGTCTCGGCTGCACCGAGCGGCATTTCTACGACCGGATGGCCCCTTTCTACCGGCGGCTCCCCGATATCGTCATCCCGGGAACCGGCGTTGAGTGCTCCGCCAATCTCCTGGGAGGCGCAGCCGTGGCTGCGTCCGTGGGGGGGGTGGCGATCCATGCCACGGCCACGGTAATCGCGAAACAACGCCGCAGGAAGACCGCACCCGAAACGGCACCACTGGCGATCCTCGGTGAGGAGGAGAAAAAATCGGACACCGCATCCCGGGAAAAGGGGGAGTGAACGGAAGCGACCTCCCCATCGGCTGGCGGCAACGGTGAGAGAAAGAATCGAGATGAGAGGAAGGAGGGTCTATGGCCACCCAGCGCGTCGTCATTGATCCCATCACGAGGATCGAAGGACACCTCAGGATAGAACTGGAAACGGAAGGGGGGAAGATCACCAACGCCTGGGCCAGTGCGACCCAGTTCCGGGGGATCGAAACGATTCTCCAGGGGCGGGACCCGCGTGACGCCTGGGCGCTTGCCCAGCGGATCTGCGGGGTCTGCACCGGCGTGCACGCCCTCGCCTCCATCCGGGCGGTGGAGGACGCCCTCAAGTACCCCGTTCCCCGGTCGGCGGAACTGATCCGCAATCTCGTGGCCGGCATGGGGGCCGTGCAGGATCACGTGATGCACTTCTACCACCTCCACGCCCTCGACTGGGTCGACGTGAAAAGCGCCCTCGGCGCCGATCCCCAGGCAACGGCGCGGTTGGCGGCAGCCATCTCCCCCTGGCCGAACAATTCGGCGACCTGGTTCCGCGAGGTGCAGCAACGGGTCGCAAAATCCGTGACAGGAGGGCAATTGGGCATTTTCGCCGGCGGCTACTGGGGACACCCGGCCTACCGCCTTCCGCCGGAGGCAAACCTCCTCGCCCTCGCCCACTACCTGGAGGCGCTTCAGTGGCAGCGGGAAATCATCCGGCTCCACGCCATCTTCGGCGGTAAGAACCCCCATCCCAATTTCCTCGTCGGTGGCATGGCCTGCGCCATCAACCTCGACAACAACATCACCATCAACGCCGTGCGGATGGACGAACTGAAGGGGCTCATCACCCAGGCCCGCCGCTTCGTCGACGAGGTCTACTATCCCGACGTGATGGCCATCGCCGGATTCTACAAGGATTACGCGACAATCGGCGCTTCCAGCCCGACGCTCCTCTCACTGGGAGAGTGCGGCTTCTCCTGCGCCGGTCCGCCCCAGGGGGGGAGCGCGCCGGTGGGGGTCCTGCTTGACGGCAATTTCCGGGACCTCCAGCCGTTTGACCCGAAAAAAATCGGCGAGTTCGTCACCTCCTCCTGGTACGCCTATCCCGAGGGAGACAGGGGCAGCCGGCACCCGTGGGAGGGGGAAACCGTCCCCCGCTATACGGGAGCGCGCCCACCGTACCAGCTCCTCTCCGACAAGGAGAAGTACACCTGGGTAAAGGCCCCCCGCTACGACGGCCGGCCCGTGCAGGTCGGCCCCAATGCCCGACTCCTCGTCGCCTGTGCCCAGGGGCAGGGGGAAACCGTCCGAATGGTGGACGATGCCCTCGGCAAGCTGGGCGCGGGGCGCGAGGCCCTCAATTCCACCCTCGGCCGCACCCTCTGCCGCGCCCTCGAATCGGTGATCGTCGCCCGCCGCATGGAGGAGTGGTACGGCAGCCTCCAGGAGAGGATCGCCTCCGGCGACATCGCCACCTTCAATCCGGACAAGTGGGAGCCCGGGTCGTGGCCGAAAAGCGCCCAGGGGGTCGGCTTCATGGAGGCGCCCCGCGGGACGCTCTCCCACTGGGTGCAGATAGAGAACCGGCGGATATCCCGCTACCAGTGCGTGGTGCCGAGCACCTGGAACAGTTCCGGGCGGGACGCGGAGGGGAACCTGGGGCCCTTCGAGCACGCCCTCGCGGCGGGCGGCCGGCACCCGCTCCAGGACCCCCAGCGGCCGCTGGAGCTGCTGCGAACCATTCACTCGTTCGATCCCTGCCAGTCGTGCGCCGTCCACGTGGTGGACCGGACCGGCAGGTCCGTCGTGGAGGTGACCGTGTCATGACCGACACCGAAAAGCCCGCGGCCGAAATACGCGTGGAACTGGGGGACCCGGTTCCCTTTGCCGGCGAAAAGAGGCGCGACCTTCTCATTGCCGCCGCCCTCGGGGCGCCGGCCGGGACCGACGACCCGGCCGACCTGGCCCTGCTCGGCGCCGCCGCCCGCAAAGAGGACCTGCGGCACTATGAACTCCTTGGCTACACCCCCTTCGACCCGGTACTGCGCAGGAGCATCGCCCGGATCCGGCGGGTCGGCGCCCCCGCAGAGGAGCTGATCGCCCGGGGCGAACTGGATGCCATCCTCTACCTCTGCCGGGCCGACGAGGGGACCCGGTACCGGGCCGACGTGCAGGCGGGGATGAGGATGCTCCACGGCTTCCGGGCCCTGGGAGTGGCCCACGGCACGCTCCTCCCCGATGGGACGGAGGAGTGGACCTTTCTCGGCTACATCCCGCTGCGTGCGACTCGCGCCAAGAGCCGGCGCATCGAGGAACCGGGGGATTTCCGCTACGTACCCGTCTGGGACTGGCAGCTGCGCGCCTTTCACTGGCTGGCGGTGCTCCTCATTCTTCTTCTGTGCGTTACTGGCCTCCTGATGGGAGACGGCCGCATCACCTTCGGGGGAGACTCGGGCAATCCGGTCTTCTTCGGCTCCCTGCGGCTTGTCCATTTCGTTTCCGGCTGGCTCCTCCTCGCGACCGCCATCGTCAGGATTGCCGGACTTTTCCTCGCATCCAACAGGTACCAGCGCTGGGACGCCCTCTTCCCGGTCAGGCTCCGCGACCTGAAGAACCTGGTTCAGGTGGCGATGAACTACCTCTTCTGCCGGTTCGACCGGGGGCCCCACTACATCGGCCACAACCCTTTGCAGCAGGTGGCATATACCGCCATTTACTGCGTCGGCCTCGTGGCTCTCCTCACCGGGTTCGCCCTCTACGCCCTCTATGCTCCGGAGCACTGGCTCTTCCGGTACCTGGTGGCGTTCGACCGGCTGGTCGGCGTCCAGTACGTGCGTTTCGCCCACCTCCTCGTCATGTGGGTGTTCCTCATTTTCATCCCGATCCACTTCTACCTGGCGATCCGCGCCGACACCATCGAACGGGAAGGGGGGATCTCGTCCATCGTCAGCGGAGGCCGCTGGTGCCGCAGGGGGACCACCTTCGAGGACGGAGGAACGATTACATAGTTCCACGTTGTCGCAGAGCCGGCAGCAACAGCCAGCGGGAAGGTGCCGGAGGGCCCCCGCGGAGAGCAGAGTCAGCGCGTGCGTCATCGTCCCAGACGGGGAAAGCGCAGCTTCCGCCGCTTTCCTCCAAACAGCGGCACTGCAGGAATGCATACTCTGTTGGCCGCGGGGGCCCTCCGGCACCTTCCCGCAGGCAGAACCGTACCCGTGACACGGCAGAATCAGGGAGTTATCAGCCATGACGCGCGTCGACCTGATCCTTCTCCATCCGCCGAGCATCTTCAAGTTCCGCGAACTCCCCATCTTTCACGGCCCCATCAGCGACGTCATTCCCTCCTCGTCCATCTTCGAGAATTACCCCATCGGCTTTCTGACACTGTCGGAATACCTGAGCAGGCACGGCATTGCCGTCAGGATCGTCAACCTGGCCATGAAGATGCTCCGGGACTCCTCCTTCGACCCGGAAAGTTTCATCGCAAAACTGCGCCCCGCGGCTTTCGGCATCGATCTCCACTGGCTCCCCCACGCCGACGGGAGCCTCAGCCTGGCCGAGATGGTGAAGCGCCTGCACCCGGACATCCCGGTCATCTTCGGCGGCCTCTCGTCGACCTACTACCACGAGGAAATACTGCGCGACTACTCCTTCGTGGATTTCGTCGTCTGCGGCGACTCGACGGAAGAACCCCTGCGCCTCCTCATGGAGGCCATCATGGGGAGGGGTGATTTTGCGGCAGTGCCGAATCTCGCATGGCGGGACACGGCGGGGCACAGCGTTGTGAACGATATGTCGTACCGGCCGGAGAACCTCGACTACGTTCACTTCGACTACTCCCACCCGGTGAAGATGACAGTGAAGTACCACGACCCGTCGGGGTACCTCCCCTTCCGGAACTGGCTCTCCAACCCGGTGATGGCGGTCTTCTCCTGCCGCGGTTGTTTCCATGACTGCGCCTCCTGCGGGGGTTCCGCATCCGCCTTCGGACGGCTCTGCCTGCGGCAGCGGCCGGCTTTCCGGTCGCCGGAGCTCCTGGCAAAGGACATCCGGAACATCGCCCGCTTTACCGGGGCCCCGGTGATGGTGATCGGCGACCTGCTCCAGGCAGGGGAGGAGTACGCCACCAGGTTCCTCCAGATGATGAAAAAATACCGGATCAACAACCAGCTGGCGCTGGAGTTCTTCCATCCCCCCACCGGCGCATTCATCAACCGACTCTCCGACTCCCTCATCAATTTCAACGTGGAGATCTCCCCCGAGTCCCATGACCGGCGGGTGCGCGGCGCCTTCGGCAAGACCTACGGCAACGACGAACTGGAAGCCGCCATCGCGGCATTCATGGAGAGCCCCTGCAAGAGGCTCGACCTCTTCTTCATGGTGGGGCTCCCCCACCAGGACTACGAATCGGTCATGGCATCGGTGGAGTACTGCGGGGAACTGCTGCGCGCGTATGGCGGAAGCGGCAAGCTCCTCCCCATGATCGCCCCCCTCGCCCCCTTCATCGATCCCGGCAGCAGGCTCTTCGAAGAACCGGAGAGGTTCGGCTACCGTCTCCTCTACCGGACCCTCGGCGAGCACCGCCGGGCCATGCTCAAGCCGACCTGGAAGCAGCGCCTGAACTACGAGACGGAGTTGATGACCCGCGACGATATCATCCGGGCCACCTACGACGGGGCACTGCGGCTCATCGAATTGAAGGCTGCCCACGGGCTGCTGGAGGAGAGAGATGCCGCGGAGATCAAATGGCATATCCGGATGGCGAAAGAGCTGATGAAGCGCCTGGAAGAAGCCGATGTCATCGATTCTCCCCTCAAGGAGGAGATCTTCAAGCTGAACCGGCTCGACTTCCTGTGCACCAAGCATGAACTGGAATGGCCCGTGAACGGGTGGAAGCTGCACCTGGTGAACATCTTCACGTCGCTCTTCGCCGAGGTCCGCAGGAAAGGCTTCACCGCCCTTTTCGCCGACAAAGGCCCCCAGAGGAGAGAAGGCGGCAGGTAACCTCACCCGCACCGACAGGAACGACAATGGAGCAGGACATCCTCACCACTATCCTTGCTGTGGAACACGAGGTCCGGGAGCGGCTCGACGCCGCTGGGCGGGAGGCCGCGGAGATGGTGGAAAATCTGCGGCGACGGCTGGAGGAAGAGGGGAAGCGGGAAGAGGAGCTGCTCGCGGCGGCCCTGCAGCAGACGGTGACGGCCGCGGCCGCAGAGGCGCAGGAACAGGCCGATGCCGTCGTCCGTGCTGCCGCCGTCCAGGCCGAGCAACTGGCCGGCCTCGACGACGAAACCCTGGAGCGATCCGTCATGAAGCACCTCGCTACGATCGCCCCCGAGGAAGAGCGATGATTGCCCGCATGGCCAAGGTCGAGATCCTCGGCCCCAACGAGCTGCTCCTGGAGGTCATCGGGCTTCTGCGGGAACTGGCCGTGTTCCAGATCGAGCAGGACATCACCTGTTTCATCGCGGCGGGGGACGAGGAGAAGATCCGCTCCCTCCTCCTCGACGAGAAGTCCCTGGCGGAGCGGATATTCCTCGAGGACCTGCGGGCGAAAATCGAGGGGATCTTCGCCTGCCTCCCGCCGGTGGAGACCCGGGAGAGCTACCTCGACCCGGTCACCGTGCTCGACTCCGTTGCCGCCACTGTCCAGCGGCACGACGCCCTCTGCCGGGAATGGTGCCGGAAGCGGGAGGAACTGCGGGGCGAGCTGGCGGCGCTCACCAGCCACAGCGTATTCCTCGGGGCGCTGGAGCCCCTTGTCGGCAGGGTGAGCGCCAGGGGAGACCTGGATTTCATCGGGGTGACCATCAGGGACGCCGAGGCGCTGGAAGAGGTGATGCGCCTCCTTTCCCGGCTGACGGCGGGAAAGTACGAGATCCTCACCGTGAAGGCGGAGGACGGGACCCTCATCGGTCTCATCACGCTGGAGAAGGGGCTGGCGGAAAAGGTCCGGCAGACCCTGGGCGCCCAGCGCGTTCCGGAGCTGGTCTTTCCTGCTGCCCTCGCCGAACTCCCCTTCCTGGACAAGGTCCGCTACCTGAACGCGAGGATTGCCGAGGTGAACGCCGGGATCGCCCGCCTGGACGGCGAGATCACCCGCTTCGCCCAGCGCTGGGGCGCCATCTACCGGCGGGTCCTCGACTGGATCGACGAGCGCCTCTCCCTCCTCACGAACACGGCCTACCTCCACCAGACCGGCATGTGCTTCTTCATCCACGGCTGGACCCCGGCAGAAGAGGTGGCGCGGCTCCGCTCCACCCTCGCCTCCCGGTTCCGTGGCACGGTGCTCGTTGAGGAAAAGGAGATCCTGGAGCAGGACCTGGACCTGGTGCCGGTCACCCTGCGCAATCCCCCCTGGTTCCGCCCCTTCGAGATCTTCTCCCGGCTCCTGCCGCTCCCCCGCTACGCCTCCTTCGACCCGACGCCGTTCATCGCCGTCTGCTTCCCCCTCTTCTTCGGCATGATCCTCGGCGACGCCGGCTACGGGCTCGTCCTCCTCGGGATCGCCCTCACCGTGGCGAGGGCTTTCCGGAAGCGGGAGGCGGTGAGGGACGCGGCGCTGATCCTCCTCGTCTCTTCGTGCTACGCCATCGTGTTCGGCATTTTCTACGGGGAGTTCTTCGGCGAGGTCGGCACCCGGATGCTCGGCGTCGAAGCGGGGTTCATCATCGAGCGGCGCCGGGCCATCGTGCCGATGCTCCTCTTCGCCCTCTCGGTCGGCATGGCCCACGTGCTGCTGGGTCTCGTGCTCGGCTTCGTCACGGCACTGCGGCGCAAGACCGGCCGGGAGGCGCTCTTCAAGCTCCTCAACATCGTGGTCATCCTCTGCCTCGTGGTCCTCTTCCTGTCGCTCCTGGAAATCGTGCCGCCGCTCCTGGCCAAGCCGCTCACCCTGGTGCTCCTCTTCCTCATCCCGCTCCTCTTTTTCGCCGGCGGGGTGCTGGCGCCGCTGGAGCTCCTGAAGAACATCGGCAACATCGTCTCCTACGCCAGGATCATGGCCATCGGCCTCGCCTCGGTGCTCCTTGCCAGCGTGGCCAACCGCTTTGCCGGCATGACCGGCAACATCGTCGTCGGCGTGCTCCTGGCGGTGGTGTTCCACCTCGTCAACATCGTTCTCGGCATCTTCTCCCCCACCATCCACGCCCTCCGTCTCCACTACGTGGAGTTCTACAGCAAGTTCATGATCCCGGGGGGGAGAAAGTTCGTGCCGTTGAGAAGATAGTTCAATGTTCGAAGTTCAAGGTTCGAGGTTCGAGGTTCGAGGTTCAATGTTCCATGTTGGAGGTGACAGGATAGAGGTGTCACGGGGTTGGTACCACAGAACGTAGAACATAGAACGTAGAACATAGAACTTAGAACCTCGAACATTGAACATTGAACAGCTTTTCAAAGGAGGGAGAGATGGAAAAGGTCTACCTCGCAATCGCAGCCGCTCTGGCCATAGGGCTGAGTGCCCTGGCCACCGCTTGGGCCCAGTCGAAGATCGGCTCCGCCGGTGCCGGCACCCTTGCGGAAAAACCGGAGCTGAGCGGGACGATCATCATCCTGGTGGCCATTCCCGAAACCATGGTGATCCTGGGATTCGTGGTTGCCGTCACGATCCTCACCATGTGACGGAGGCGGCGGTGGGAACCGGGGAATTGCTTGCGGCCCTGCGCAGCACGGGGGAAAAGAAGGCCGGCGACATCAGGCGGGAGGCCGAGGCCACAGCCGACCGGCTGCGGGAGGAAGCAGCCGACCGGCTGGCCCTGCTGCAGGAGGAGTCCCGGCAGGAGGCGGAGCGCCGGGTTGCGACGCAAAGGGAGGCTCTCTGTGCCGAAGGGGAACGAAAGGCACGGCAGATCCGGCTGGCCGCCCAGGAGCAGCTGGCCCGCCGCCTCTACGACGTGGCCCGCCGGCTTCTCCCCCGCTTGCGGGGCGACGGTTACCCCGAGATATTTCGCCGTCTCGCTGCAGAGCTGCCGCCGGCGCAGTGGGAGAAGGTGCGCGTCAACCCGGCGGATGAGGGCCTGGCGGCCTCCCTCTTCCCCGGCGCGCGGATCACTACGGATGTCGCCGTCTGCGGAGGGCTGGAGGCGCTGGCCGGAGAGGGGCGGCTGCGGGTCGACAACACCCTGGAGAAACGACTGGAGCGGGGGTGGCCGGAGCTCCTCCCCCTGCTCATCGAGGAGACCGGAAGCGATGCATGAACTGACGGCGCTGTTGTGCCAGCCCACGGGGGAGGGATACCCCACCGACTACCTGCTGGCGAGGGTGAGGGGTCGGCGGGCCGCCATGGCCGCTATGACCCGGCGCGTGCCCGAGAGCGTGACGGATGCCGAGGTCCGGGAGAACCTGCGGAAGGAGTTCCACTGGGTGTATTGCCAGATGGACCTGGGGATGCGCGACACCTTCGCTCCCCTCTTCCTCTGGTTCGAGCTGCGAAGCGTCATCGTGAGCCTCCGCTTCCGCAGGAGCGGCGACCGCCGGCGAAGCGCCGCGATCCTTGCCGCCGGCCTCCTGGCGGAGCAGGTGCAGCGGGCACTGGCAACGGAAGGAGAGCCTGCCGCTGCGGCAGAGGCCCTGGCGGGCATCCTGGCGGGGATAGCCGCGCCATGCCGGGAGCTGGGGCAGGTGTTCCGGGAACGGGGGGGGAGAACGTTCGAGGAGCGCCTCGTCCTCCTCTACCTGGAAGGGGTGGCCGGCGGGTCGTTCCATCCCCTCGTCAGGGATTTTTTCAAGGGGCTCGTCGACATGCGCAACCTGGTCACCCTTGCCAAGCAGTTGCGCTGGCAGCTGCAGGTGCCGGAGGCATTCGCCCGGGGAGGGACGATCCCTCCGGAGCGCCTGGCGGCGGCCTCCCGGGACGGGACGCAGGCGGCGCTGGACCTCCTCCTCGCCGCACTGCCGGGCATGGAACCCCCCGCCGTCCCCTCCCTCAACCCGGAACCGTCCCTCGCCGCCTGGATGACGAGAAGGCTGCGAAAGCTGGGGCGGGAACCCCTCGGCATCGGCCTTGTCCTCGACTACCTCTGGCGGCGCGCCGTCGAAGCGCGCAACCTGGGTATCTTCTGCCACGGCGCGGATCTGGACCGGCAAGCAGTGGAGGCGGAGGTGGTCCCGTGAAGAGGATCGTCAGCATCACCCCCCGCGACGCCCGCTTCGGCTTCAGCCTCGCCGGCGTCACCCAGCTTCTCGCGACCCCCGAGGAGGCGGAGTCCGTCATCCAGCAGACGATGGGCGATCCGGAGTGCGGCACGGCCATCGTCGACGAGCGGCTCCTCACGGTCATGGGGGAAGAGCGCTTCCGGGAGCTGGAACGGAAGTGGTCCGGCGTCCTCATCGTTCTCCCCTCGCCGGAACGGGCAGAAAAGGGGGAAGAGGACTACGCGGAGCGCCTCATCCGCAGGGTAATCGGCTACCACGTGAGGGTACAGCTGTGAGCGGCCGCATCACCGGCATATCCGGTCCCACGGTCACCATCGACATCCCGGGACTGAAACTGTACGAGATGGTCCGGATCGGCGCTTCCGGCCTCATCGGCGAGGTGGTGCGCCTCGACCGGGGAAGGGCGGTCGTCCAGGTGTACGAGGAGACGAGAGGGCTCGCCGTGAACGAGACGGCCCAGGGGACAAATGCCCAGCTCACAGTCCAGCTCGGCCCCGGTCTCCTCGCCGGGATGTTCGACGGCCTCCAGCGCCCGCTGGAGCGCCTGAAGGAGCTGGCCGGCCCCTTCCTCGCAGCCGGGTGCGACCTCTTCCCCCTGGACCGCGACCGGTCGTGGCGCTTTTCCCCGGCGAAGGCGCCGGGCGAAGAGGTCAGCGCCGGGGAGGTCCTCGGCCACGTGGAGGAGGGGCCGTTTCGCCACCCGATCATCGCCCCCGCGGCAGGGACCATTGGCCGCCTCGCCGAGGGGGACTTCACCCTTGCCGACTCTCTGGGCGAGATGGCCGACGGGCGGGAGATCCGCGCCGTCCAGCCGTGGCCGGTGCGCCGGCCCCGCCCCTACCGGCGCAAGCTCTCCCCTGCCACGCCCCTCGTAACAGGCCAGCGCTCCATCGACTTCCTTTTTCCCCTTGCCCGGGGGGGGACCGCCATCTTCCCCGGCGGCTTCGGCACCGGCAAGACCATCCTGGAGCAGGCCGTCGCCAAGTTCGCCGCCGCGGACATCGTGGTGTACGTCGGGTGCGGCGAGCGGGGAAACGAGATGGCGGAACTGCTGGAAGAGTTCGCTACCCTCTCCGACCCGTGGAGCGCCCGCCCCCTCATGGAGCGGACCATTGTCGTGGTCAACACCTCCAACATGCCGGTGGCGGCGCGGGAGGCGTCCATCTATACCGCCGTCAGCATGGCCGAGTACTACCGGGACATGGGGTTCCACGTGCTCCTCCTGGCCGACAGCATCTCCCGGTGGGCCGAGGCCCTGCGGGAGATATCGTCGTCCCTAGAGGAGATGCCGGGGGAGGAAGGATATCCCACGTACCTGGCGTCGCGTCTCGCCGCCTTCTTCGAGCGGGCCGGGGTGGTGGAGACCCTCTCCGGCGCCATCGGCTCCCTCTCCATGATCCTCTCCGTCTCCCCGCCCGGGGGAGACTTCACCGAGCCGGTGACCCAGGCGTGCCTGCGCACGGCCGGGGCCTTCTTCATGCTGGACACCGCCCTGGCGCATCGCCGCCACTTCCCCGCCATCAACTGGTTCCAGAGCTATTCCCTCTATGAGCAGGGGATGATCGCCCACTTCGACGGCGAGGTGTCGCCCCGCTGGGGGGAACTGGTGCGGCGCTCCCGGGAGATCCTCCAGCGGGAGGAGGCCCTGCGGGAGGTGGCCGAGATCATCGGGATGGAGGGGCTGCAGGATGAGGACCGGCTCCTCATGCATGCGGCGGAGCGGGTGCAGAACGTGTTCCTCGCCCAGAACGCCTATACCGACGACGCCTTCTCCGCCCCGGAGCGGACCCTGGAGCGGATAGCGGCGATCGTCGACTTCTTCGACCGGGCGCAGGCGCGCCTGGCGGAGGGGGTGCTGCTGGACGAGGTGCTGCAAGGGGAAGGCGGGTGAAATCCCCGCTTGTCGTGTGATGTGTTGACAATTTCGCCGGGGGAGGTGTATAGAATCTAAACTGTCCAATCAATAATCTTGAGGGAAGGGACCCGTAGAAATTCACGTGTGTTATTAGTAACCAGGGGAATGCCTAACGATACAGCGTGAGCGGCAATCAACATATCCATGGAGCCAATGGGCGTGCCAGCTTTTTCAAGAGCTGCTCGAATATCGCCATAGACGTGAGCCGCCGATTCATCATAAGAAACCAACTCCAAAGGAATGATGAACTCGTCGAGAGCCTTGGCGTTTTTCTCTCTATGGGTGCTCTTGGCAACTCCGTAGCGCAATTCTGAGAGTGTTATGGAGGAAATGCCAATGTCGCCAACCTGGTACTCTAAGAAACGCTTAAGCACGGTGACCGGCTGCTGCTTTATGATGTAAATGCAAATATTGGTGTCGAGCAGCAGTTTCATCAGAAACTCTCCCGCTTGTCCAGTTCAGGTTGTATGCGTTCGGACATGAAATCGCGGGAGAATTTCTTGAGGCTGCCGAAGAGGGAATTCCACGAGTCGCTCCGAGGGATCAACTGAACGACGTTGCCGCTTTTCTTAATGAACACTTCGCTGTCTTCGAAGCGAAATTCTTTGGGAAGCCTGACTGCCTGGCTTTGTCCATTTTGGAATATCTTTGCAGTTTTCATCCAAGACCTCCGCGTTAATATATATTAGAAGTATATATTTCGGATTTAAGGTTGGCAAGTAAAATTTCAACAATGATGGGAAAATGGGATCCCAACATGGCCAGTGGACCGGTCGCGAAAAACCCCGCGCCGGGCCATGGGTATGACGGCCGAGACCATGCTGACCCGGAAGCTCCCCAGACGGAGCATGGCCGAGTGGATGATCGGCTACAATCTGAAGGCACGCTACCTGGACAAGAAATAGCCGCTGACCGCGCCGGGGAAGCGCCATTCTCCGGAAGGACATGCAGGTTCACGGAGAGAGGTGTCGCGCCTCACCATTGAGACGCACCATTTTATTCACTGCTGCGGCCTTCGATGCGGATGCGTTGATCAATGTCACCTGTCAGTTGTATTCGGGCACCTATTCGACCAATGGCTGCTTTTCCTCCATATGGTGCACCGGCGATGCCGTTCAGTACAGGAAATGACCGGCCGAGCGAGCTCATAGCCGTGACATCGGGCTGCGCACGATCATGAAGATAACCGAGATCCATTCCAAAACCATCCTCTCCTCCTCCCAGATCTATGACTACGTCATCAACCCCTACGTCGGGTGCCACTATGCCTGCACCTACTGCTATGCCCGGTTCATGAAAAGGTTCAGCGGGCACCGGGAGCCGTGGGGGGAATTTGTGGATGTGAAAATCAACGCACCCGATTTGCTGTCCAGGGAGATACAAAGAAAAAAGAAGGGATGCGTCTGGGTCAGCGGGGTGTGCGACCCGTATCAGCCCCTGGAGGCGAAATACCGGCTCACCAGGCGCTGCATTGAGATACTCCTGCAGAACAACTGGCCGGTCGTTGTCCAGACCCGCTCTTCCCTGGTGCTGCGGGACCTGGACATGTTCAGGGGAGCGGCGGACCTGCAGGTCGGGCTTTCCATCACGACTGCCAGCGACGACATCAGGAAGATATTCGAGCCCAAGGCGCCTTCCATTCCGGAACGGTTGGGAACCGTCGAGGAACTGCACCGGAACGGCATCAGGACCTACGTCATGATCGCGCCGGTTCTGCCGGAGGCGGAGAAGCTGGCCGGATTACTGGCAGGGAAGGTCGAGTACGTCATCGTCGACCGGATGAATTATCACTACGCCGACTGGGTCTACCGGAAACATGGTTGGGACGACAAAAGAACCGATGAGTTTTTCCGGGTGGCCGGCGACAGGATTGCCACTGAATGCGGGAAGCTGGGAATGGAGTGCCGGATGGCCTGGTAGCCTCACGGCAGAAATGACGCCATGGGGGGACACCGGGAGGGATTCGTCGCCGCCTGTCACCTTCGGGTTGTGGAGGCACACCCGCCGGGCCCTCCCCGTCAGGACACGGAAAGGATATCAGATGCGCCACATCCTCGTGTATGCGGATTCATTGTCATGGGGAATCATTCCCACCACGCGGAAACGCCTCGATTTTGAAGAGCGCTGGCCCGGCGTGGTGGAACTCGCCCTTATCGCCAGCGGTCACAAGGTTCGCGTCATCGAGGACTGCCTGAACGGCCGGAGGACAGTCTGGGACGACCCGTTCAAACCCGGCCGCAACGGCCTGTCGGGCCTGGCCCAGCGGGTGGAGATCAATTCCCCCCTGGAACTGGTCATTCTCATGCTCGGCACGAACGATCTGCAATCCACGCACCAGCTCAGCGCGTGGCACGCTTCGCAGGGCATTGCAGCGCTCGTGACGGCGATCCGCACGGCACCGATCGAGCCGGGGATGCCCGTTCCCCAGGTCCTGGTGGTCGCCCCACCCCCTATCCGCGCCCCGAAGGGGCCCATGGCACCGAAGTTCGAGGGAGGCGACCAGAAATGTGCGGGGCTGGCCACCGCATACCGCAAGACGTGCGACGAGATCGGCTGCCATTTCTTCGATGCAGGGAGCGTGACCGCCTCCAGCGAGGCAGACGGCATTCACCTGGATGCCGCTCAGCATGCAACGCTCGGCAGGGCGCTGTCCGTCGTGGTCGCTGGGATACTGTCGAAGCATGCGCCCTGACAGGGCCGGCGGAAAGGTGGCGGCGCACACCGCCCGACCGGAAGGCACGCTTCATCCCTCCCGCACCATCCTTTGACGATGCCATCCCTGCAGGACAAAAGGGCTCCATGATCGGCCGCCTCCCGCCACGGCCGTGCGCCGGCTGCACCGCGACAACCGATCGCCCCGTGAAGCAAATCGCCCCTCCCATTTGCAGAAACAAGCCACAATGTTAAAATATTATCATACAGATAGCCGTTCACTGACGAGGAAGCGAGCCGGACGAGGGCGACTGCAGCACATGCGCGGGCTCCTGTCCGGTCGCCCGGTCCGGAGCCCCAAAGAAAGAGGGCCTGCCGCTCCGCCTGGGCCGTCTGACGAAGGAAGGCACACCATGCGACTGGCCGAACACGTCTACCGCACCGTCTCCTCCATCCGGGGACCGCTCCTCTTCGCGGAGCAGGTCTGTGCCGCCCGGCTCGGCGAGGTGGTGCGCATCGTCTATCCCGGCGGGGAGACGGCGGAAGGGGAGATCCTCCGGATCGACGGCGAGTCGGTGCTGATCCAGGTCTTCGGGGAGACCCGGGGCCTCGACCTGAGTGCCACCATGGTATTCACCGACATGGTGAAAAAGGCCCCCCTCTCCGGCGACGTGATCGGCCGGGTATTCAACGGCTCCTTCCTCCCCATCGACGACGCTCCCATGTTCATCCCCGAGGAATGGTCGCCCATCACCGGCGCCCCCATCAACCCTGCGGCCCGCGCCCGGCCCGAAGAGTTCATCGAAACCGGCATTTCCGCCATCGACCTCCTCAACACCCTGGTGAAGGGACAGAAGCTGCCGATCTTCGCCAGCGCCGGGCTCCCGTCCAAGGAGATGGCCGCCGCCATCGTGCGGAATTCGCGCCTCTCCGGCGGCGGCGCCTTCGTGGTGGTCTTCGTGGCGCTCGGCCTCCCCCACCACGAGTATGCCTTCTTCCTCGACGTCCTCGCCGGCATGAAAAGCGATTTCGTGGCCTTCATCAACCGGGCCGGGGAGCCGGTCATGGAACGCCTCCTGGCGCCCCGCTTCGGCCTGGCCGTGGCGGAATACCTGGCCTTCCGCCACAGGAAGGACGTGCTGGTGGTGATCACCGACATGACCAACTACTGCGACGCCCTGCGCGAGGTCTCCACGGCCCGGGAGGAGCTTCCCGGCCGGCGGGGCTATCCCGGCTATATGTACTCCGACCTGGCATCGCTGTACGAGCGGGCCGGACGGATCAGGGGGAGGGAGGGTTCGGTCACCATGCTGCCGGTGGTGACCATGCCGGAAGACGACATCACCCATCCCATCCCGGACCTGACCGGCTACATCACCGAGGGTCAGATCGTCCTGTCGCGGGAGCTGCACCAGAAGGGGATATTCCCGCCGGTGGACGTCCTCCCCAGCCTCTCCCGGCTCATGCAGCGGGGAATCGGCGCCGGCCACACACGGGAGGACCACCGGGCCGTTGCCGATCTCCTCTACCGGCACTACGCCAAAGGGCGCGACCTGCGACGCCTGGAGGCCATCGTCGGCCGGGAGGGGATGACGGCGGGAGACCGGTTGATGCTCGACTTCGCCACCGCCTTCGAAAGCGGGCTGGTCAACCAGAGGGAGGAGCGTCGCGACATCGGCGCCAGCCTCGATGCGGGAATCGCGCTCCTGCGCAGGTTCAACCTGGAGGGGAGATGATCCACCCGACCCGAACCAACCTTCTCCTCCTCAAGGAGAAGTGCCGGTCGGTGACCGGCAGCGTCGGTATCCTCAAGGCCAGGCGTCTGGCGCTCATCAGGGAGTTCCTCGCCATGTCCGCCCCCTTTCTCCGGTCGCGGGACGAGGTGAAGGCCGCCTATGCCCGGGCGCTCACCGAAATGCACCTGAGTCTCGGCCACGAAGGGGAGGAGTTCATCGCCTCCCTTGAGGGGATAAGCGGTCGGGAGCTGGGGGTGGAGATCGCCGAGCGTAGCGTGATGGGTCTGCGCTACCGGGACGTCACCGTCCCGGCGGACACAGTGAGGTCCCCGGAGGAGCGGGGGTACGATTACTGCACGACCACCCCCCACCTGGAGGAGGCTATCCATCTCTTCGAGGGGGTCCTGGCGGAGGTGCTGGAGATTGCCGCCTTCGAGAGCAAGATGAAGCGGCTCGGCGACGAGATCGTGCGGGCATCGCGGCGGATCAGGGTGCTGGAGGAGCGGGTGCTTCCGGTCCTGCGCCGGGATATCCGCGGCATCGGCCAGTATCTCGGCGAGCGGGACCGGGAATCCTACTACCGGCTGAAACGGTACAAGGAGATCTCCGCGGGGTGAGGAGCGGATTCGGTCGCTCCCAGGGGATGAGGCCCTCTCTCCGCGGCGGGAAAGGGCGGTCGAAGGCCGGGCAAGGGAAAACGTGGCCGGAGAACCCGATATGAGCCACCATGACGGGGAAATGGACAGGCACGGAAGCGGACCGGAGGAATCGCAGTACGGCCCCGGCCTCAGGGCGCTCCGGCGGCAGCGCTGCCTGCTGTGGGGGGTGATCCTCCTCTACGTGCCGCAGATGTGGATCACCGCCCAGCTGACCCACTCCAACAGGGCGGTTGGCGTGGCGTTCGGCATCTGGTTCATCTTCCTCGTGAAGGCCGGGCTGCCGGTAGCCTTTGCCCCATGTCCCCGGTGCGGCAACTACTTCCATCTGAAGAACTTCAACACCCTCTATGTCCGCCGCTGCCGCCACTGCGGCCTCCACATCAACGCGGACCGGAAGCCGTAGGGGAAACGCCGCGGCGCCGTCTCAAGCACGCTCCGGGTTCTGCCGCTTCACCCGGAAAACCGAGATGAAGGTCGCCGCCTTCACCCCCTCCCCGTCGAAGACCTCCGCCACCCCCCGGATGGTCCGCTCGTCCTCCCGGAGCGCCTCGGCCCGGGCCGTGACCGTCCCGGCGGTGATCGGCGCGTGGAATTTCAGGGTCATGTCCATGGTGACGAAATGGCTCCCCTCCGGCAGCATGCTCTTGATGGCCATCGCCACCGCCGTGTCGGCCAGGGCTGTCACCGCCCCGCCGTGCATGAGCCCCTTCCCCTGGCAGTGCTTCACCCGGAACGGCATGGTGAGAACGGCCCGCCCGTCTTTCGCCTCATCGATCCGCATCCCGAGGAATTCCTCGAAGGGGGCCGTGGCGATCCAGCCGGGAAGCTCGAAGGGGAGCGGGGCGCCGGCGGTCATCGGCTGGTCGTAGACTTTTTCGTACAATGCTCTTCTCCTTGATTTCAGTGCGATTGGCTTTCCTCACCGGCACTCACCCCTTGCGCTTCACCTCCGGGACTGGGAGCCCAAGCTTCTCCAGGACCTGCACCATGTCCTCCCAGACCAGCCAGAATTTCTCCGTGTCCTTCTTGTTGTGGAGCAGAAACGAGGGATGGAAGGTCGGCATGAGGGGAATGCCGTGGTAGTCCCGGAAACGGCCGCGGAGCCGGGAAATCGGCTCCTTCGTCTGCAGGAGGGTCTGGGCCGCGAACGTCCCGAGGGCGATGATCACCTCCGGGCCGATGGCCTTCACCTGCCGCAGCATGAACGGCCCGCATTTCTCGATCTCGCCGGGATCTGGGTTGCGGTTGCCGGGTGGCCGGCACTTGAGCACGTTGCAGATGTAGACGTCCTGACGGGTCATCCCCATGCGGGTGATGATCCGGGTGAGGATCCCTCCCGCCTCGCCGACGAACGGCTCCCCCTGGAGGTCTTCGTCGCGGCCCGGCGCCTCCCCCACGAAGACGAGGCGCGCATGGGGATTGCCGACGCCGAACACCAGCGTTGTTCGCGTCTTTCCCAGGAGACAGCGCTGGCAGTCGCCCAGCTCCGCCCTGATTTCCTCCAGGGACTCCTGCAGACGGGGCGACGCGTCGAGGATCGAGACTTCCTTCGCCGGCCTTTCCGCATTGTCCGAAACTGGGCCCCCCGCTCCCGGCTCCGCGCTCCCGGCTCCCCTGGTTTTCGCCGGGCTCCGCCCGGCGGTCCCGACGTGTCTCGCCGCCAGGGGCAGCCCCTCCACGCCGGTCTCCTTCAGCTCCTCCAGGTAGACCCGCAGGGAGGCCAGGAGATCCCGGGACTCTTCACCCCCGGCCATGGCAAACCCCTTTACTTTTTCTCCCGCATTGACTATGCTTTTCATCTATGTTCATCATTCCGGTCGTCCTCGTATCGCTCATTCTCATGCCCCACGATGCCCTCGCCTGGGGAGCCGGTATCCATCTCCAGCTGGGGTCGGCGGTGCTGAACAACCTGGGTAGCATCCAGCCGGCCATCGCCTCGGTGATCGGCGAGTTTCCCTTCGACTTCCTCTACGGCTGCATCGCCGCAGACATCACCGTCGGCAAGAAATTCACCCACTACCTTCTCCACTGCCACCGCTGGCACGTCGGCATGAAGGTCCTCGAAAACGCCGGCCTAGCTCCCCAGAAGGCCTGCGCCTACGGCTACCTCTCCCACCTGGCCGCCGATACCGTCGCCCACAATTACTTTGTCCCCTTCAAGGTCATGCGCAGCTTCTCCACCCTCACCCTGAAACACGCCTACTGGGAGATGCGCTTCGAGACTTACGTGGACAAGGATATCTGGGAAACCGGCCGCAAGGTCTGCATGGAGAACTACCGGGCGAACGATGCGCTGCTGCGCAGGGTACTGTCGGACACCCTCTTTTCCTTCGGCACCAACAAGCGGATCTTCAATTCCATACTCCTGGTGAGCCGCCTGGAAAAGTGGCAGCAGGTCCTCCAGACCTTGAGCGACACGTCGCGATTCGCCTTGGAGGAAAGCGACCGGGAGGAGTACATGAGCCTGGCGCAGGAAGCGGTCTTCGATTTCCTCACCAACCTGGACCAGTCCCCCTACTTCCATGCCGACCCCACTGGCGAACGGGCCCTCCTGACCGCCGAAACGGTGCGCAAGAACCTCCGGCTCCTCTACCGGAGCGGCAAGATGACCACGGAACAGGCGCTGGAGCAACTGGATCAGCTGAAGGGAAAACTTCGGGGGGCCATCTGCTCGCCGGAGCTGCTGCTGGAGATCCTTTCGAAGGCATAACGCAACTCTGACCGCGTAGGTGCCGTCTAAACGTCCAAGTCCCGAGTCCCGAGTCCCGAGTCCCGGTTTCCCCGCCTCAACCCCACCACCCGGTCCAGGATCCTGTCCGCCATGTCCGCCTTCTCCATGAGGGGAAGCTCCTCCATCCTCCCGTCCCGGAAGACGAGCCGGGCGATGTTGGTGTCACTGTTGAACCCCGCCCCCTCCATGTCGATGTCGTTGGCCACCACCATGTCCAGGTTCTTCTCCGCCAGCTTCTTGCGGGCGTTCTCCACCAGGTCGCCCGTTTCGGCGGCAAAGCCGACGAGAATCCTCTCCCCCTTGATGGCGCCCAGTTCCCCGAGGATGTCAGGGTTGAGCGTCAGGTCGAGGGTGAGGGCTTTCACCGACTTCTTGATCTTGCCGCCACTGCGGCGTAGCGGCCGGTAATCGGCCACGGCGGCAGCCTTGATGGCGACGGTTGCGTCGAAAAACCGCTCCATGACCCGCGACCGCATCTCTTCCGCGCTCTCGACCCAGAGGGTTTCCACCCCGTGGGGAGGGGAGAGGCAGGTGGGCCCGGACACGAGCACCACCTCGGCGCCCCGGCGCCAGGCGGCCCGGGCAATGGCATATCCCATTTTCCCCGAGGAATGGTTGCTGAGGAAGCGGACCGGGTCGATTTCCTCCCGGGTGGGGCCGGCAGTCACGAGGAGCCGTTCTCCGGCGAGGTCACGGGGAGACAGAAGCGCCACGGCCTCTTCATAAATGACCGGGGGCTCGGGGAACTTTCCTTCCCCTTCCCAGCCGCAGGCAAGGAGCCCCGTGGCCGGCGCCACGATCCGGTAGCCGTGCCCTTTCAGCTTTGCCTCGTTTTCCCGGTAGAAGGGATTTTGGTACATGTTGACGTTCATGGCCGGAGCGATGAGGACCGGAGCCTTCGCCGCCATGACCGTGGTGGTGAGGAGGTCGTCGGCAATGCCGTTCGCCAGCTTGCCCACCAAATTGGCCGTGGCCGGCGCGACGATGAAGAGGTCGGCCCGGTCCGCCAGGGAGATGTGGCCGATCTCCCGCTCGGAGATGAGATTGAAGAGCTCCGTGTGGACCGGGTTCATGGAGAGGGTCTGGAAGGTGAGCGGGGTGACGAATTCCGTGGCGGAGCGGGTCATGATCACGTGAACCGTCGCCCCTCCCTTGGTGAGGAGACGGAGGAGTTCCACCGCCTTGTAGGCGGCGATTCCGCCGGTTACGCCAAGGACAATCTCTTTTCCCGTGAGCATGGGTGCCTCCCTTCAGGGCTCTCAGATGATGTAGGGGTTGTGCCTCTTCTCGTGGCCGATGGTGGTGGCTGGACCGTGTCCCGGCCACGCCCTGGTGGTGTCGGGAAGGACGAAGAGCTTCGCCTTGATCCCCTCGATGAGGGCCTCGTGGGAACTCCCCGGAAAGTCGGTGCGTCCCACCCCTTCGGCGAAGAGCGTGTCTCCGGTGATGACGAGCCCCTCTCCGGCCAGGTAGAGACAGCAGCCGCCAGGTGTATGCCCCGGGGTGTGGAGTACCTGGATGGTGTGGCTGCCGAAGCCGAGGCTCATGCCGTCCTCGAGGTGCCGGTGGGGAGCAGGTGAGTTCTCAGCGGCAACGCCATACATGGCGGCCACATCGGTTACCCGGCCCAGCATCGGCGCATCGTTCCCGTGAATGAGGAGCTCGGCGCCGGTCGCCTCCACAATTCTTTTGTTGCCCCCCACGTGGTCGAAATGACCGTGGGTGTTGATGACGTATTTCACTTTCAGGCCGTGCCGGTGCACGGCAGCCAGGACCCGTTCGGCGTCGGCGCCGGGGTCGACCACGACCCCTTCCTTCGTCTTTTCGCACCCGAGGATGAAGCAGTTGGTCCCGAGGGGCCCGACCGCGAGGGTTTCGAAGATCATCGTACCTCCGTCTTTCTGCCGGCTGCAGGCGGTCATCGCCACCAGGAGGAGCAGCACCGCCGCCAGCCATGATTTCGTGGTGCTCGACATAGTGGTGTCATCGGGGGATGACGGCTTCCGGCCGTTCCCTTCCTGCAGCACTGCAACGCGCACCACGGGCACGTATGCCAAGTGTACCAAGGATATCTAGAAAAGGTCGAGGTTTTTCCCCTGCAATTCCGCGAACGGATTGTTCCGGAACCCTTTTCGATCCCGCTCCTCTTCCTTCGCCGGCTGTGTCGCCGCGGGAGGTTCCCCGGCCGGCATCTCCTCCTGCTGGGGAAGAGCCTCTTCGCCCTGACAGTTCTCCTTGTAGAAGTACCGGTCGTAGAGACGATGGTAGGAGGTCCAGCGGGACTGGTTCTCGGCCTCCTTCCGGATGTGGGTCCTGATGCCGTTGATCTTGGAATCGAGGTCGTCCAGGTAGTTGAGGATGGTCGCCTCCACGGTCTTGGGGCGCTTGGGGGAGCCGAACTCGTACTGGCCGTGGTGGGAAAGGAGCATGTGCTTGAGGAGCATGGAAACTCCGGGAGCGATGCCGCCGATGGCGTTGATTTTCTCCTGGACCATCTCGATGCCGATGGCGATGTGGCCGAGGAGTTTCCCCTCGTCGGTATAGTCGAAGGACCGGAGGTACTGCAGCTCCCGGACTTTTCCCGCATCGTGGAGGAGGGCCCCGGCAATGAGAAGATCGCGGTTGATGCCGGGATAGAGGGGGACGACGGCATCCACCAGCTTCGCCACCGCCAGCGAGTGCTCGAGGAGTCCACCGAGACAGACATGGTGCATCCCCTTGGCCGCCGGCGCTATCCGGTAGAGGGCCATGAAAGAGGGATCATCGAAGAAGGCGGCGAGAAGCCGTTGCAGGTCGTTGTCCTGTATCGTGGCAAGGAGGCCGGCGAGCTCGCCTTCCATTTCCCCGATATCCCGCGCCGTTTCCGGGAGGAAGTCGGCCAGCACCACCTCTTCCTCGGGGACCCGCGAAAGCTCGGCGACAACCAGTTGCATCTTCCCCAGGTAGACCGTCGCCTTGGCACGAACGGCGACGAAATCGTCCCGCTCGAAGGTGGCGGCGAGGGCATCCACGTTGTCCCAGACTTTCCCCTCCACTTCACCGGTTTTATCCATGAGCTTGAGGGTCAGGTAGGGCTTGCCGTTCTTGGCCATGGCGGTGATCTTATCCCGGACGAGAAAGACCGCCTCCACCGTATCCCGTTCTTTGATGTCGGAGACAAATACCTTGCGCAAATTCCGCTCCTTGAATGAATTTCGGTGCCACGAAGGTAAGGGGCTGCTACAAACCTTCACCCTTCAGCCTTCTGCCTTCTGCCTGCAAACGCCCGGCAATGGCATCCGCCGCCCGGATGCCGTCCAGGGCTGCGCTCATGATCCCTCCGGCATACCCTGCGCCTTCTCCGGCCGGATAGAGCCCCTCGAGCGTAACGGACTGGAGGTCCTCCCCCCTGACGATCCGCACCGGCGAAGAGGTCCTGGTCTCGATCCCCGTCAGGGTGGCTTCGGCGGTCATGAAACCCCGCATCCTTCGGTCGAAGTGCCTGATCCCTTCCCGCAGGGTTGCGGAGACGAAGGGGGGAAGTATGCGGGAAAGGTCAGCCTCCCGTGTTCCCGGCCGGTACGAGGAGCAGATGGGGCCATGGTCTCCGCGGTCGAGGAATGCCATCAGGTTCTGGGCCGGAGCCCGGTAATCGCTTCCCCCTGCCCGGAAGGCCTTGCCTTCGTACATTCGCTGGAAATCGATCCCGGCAAGAGGAGAGTCCCCCGGGAAGTCTTCCGGCCCGACGGTAACCACGAGGGCGCTGTTGGCAAAGGGAGCGTTGCGCTGGTGGTGACTCATGCCGTTGGTCACCACTCCCCCCTCCTCCGAAGCCCCTGCCACCACCACACCGCCGGGACACATGCAGAAGGAGTAGGCCGAACGACCACTCCGGGGATCGTTGTACGCCAGGGCGTAGTCTGCCGGCGGCAGATGGGGATGGGATGCCAGGCCGTACTGGATGCGGTTGATGAGTTCCTGGGGGTGTTCCACCCGAAGCCCTACGGCAAAGGGCTTGTGCATCAGCAGTGCCCCCCGCTTCGCCAGCATTGCGAACGTGTCCCGTGCGCTGTGACCCGGCGCCAGCACCAGCATGTCACACGGCTCCTCGCCCCGGTCATTGACAACGACGCCGGTAATACGGCCGCCGTCGGCGAGCAGATCGGTCACTTTATGGGCGAAGCGCACGGCAACGCCGCTGGCTTCGAGGTGGCGGCGGATCCGGGTCACCACGCCGCGGAGCCGGTCCGTACCGATATGGGGTTTGGCCAGCCAGAGGATTTCCTCCGGCGCACCGAACTGCACCAGCTTTTCCAGGACATAGCCGGTTTCCGGGTCCCTGACCCGGCTGGTCAGCTTGCCGTCGGAGAATGTCCCGGCCCCCCCTTCGCCGAACTGGACGTTGCTCTCCGTATCCAGCAGCCCGGTTCGCCAGAAGGTTTCCACATCCCTGACCCGCTCCTCCATCCTCCTGCCCCGTTCCAGGATAACGGGAGAAAGCCCGTACTCCGAGAGTCTCAGGGCTGCGAAAAGGCCGGCCGGGCCTGTCCCGACGACCACGATCCGCTTCGTCGCGGCAAGTCGGGGGAATACCGGCCTTCGGCCATTCTCCGCCCGTGAAAGATCCGGATCATCGCCGTGCCTTGCCAGGAAGCCTTCCTCATCGGCCAAGGAGAAGAGAATGGTGTAGATGAATTTGATCCGCGGTTTCCTGCGGGCATCTACCCCCTTGCGGACAATTCTCCAGCTCACCAGGGCGTTGTGCTCCAAGGAGAGTCTGGCCGCGATCTTTTCCGGGAGGATGTCGTCGCTTTCCCCGAGGTTCAGGGTGAGATTGCGCAGCAGCAGGGGCATGGGAGCGTGTCAGCTGACCGCCCACCGACACTTTTGCCGCTCCAGAAGCTGCTCGACGATGATTACGATATCCAGAGGGTTGGTGGACTTGGGGATGTGAACCCTGGCTCCCATTTCCGGGTTCTCGTGCTCATGGGGAGCACCCTGGAACATGGAGGTGAGAAGGATGATGACCGGCTGGCGCGATTCGGAAAGTCGGGAGATCTCCATGCAGGTGCTGACCCCCCCCATGCGGGGCATGACCAGGTCGGAAATCACCACATCGGGTGCGTGGTCGAGAAAGGCCTGGACCCCCTCCACCCCGTCATTGGCGGTAACGACGGTAAAACCGTTGTCCTGGAACGCATCAGCGATGATCCGGAGAAAAAATGGGTCATCATCGATGAGCAGGATTTTCCCTTGGGCAGCTTCCATCAACACCTCACCTGCGGTGGAAAGGATGCCTGCATCATACAGGATTGCCGGGCAAAAGAAAAGGAGAAACCGGCGGAAAGCATGAGCTTATGCCCCATCGAGGGGGAGCTGGATGAGCATGGTTGTACCCCGCGCGTCGCTTTTCTCCACCTCGATCTTTCCCTTGTACGTCTTGACGATCCGCAGTACCACGGAAAGTCCGAGCCCGGTGCCGATATTTTTGGTGGTAAAGAACGGGTCGAAGATATTGACGATATTTTCCGCGGGGATACCATTTCCCGTATCCGAGACCCTGATATACGCATTGCGCTCGTCATGGTCGAGCCTGATATACAGTGCCCCGCCATCGGGCATTTCATGAAGCGAATTCAGAAAGAGATTGGTGAAAATCTGCTCGATCTCAGCGGGGTCGGCCTTGATGGCGGGGGGGGTGGTGCGGTAATCGCGCTCGACCCTGATTTTCTGAATATCCGTCTGGGGTCGAAATACCTCGAGGGTGGCATCTATCATCCGGTCGATGAAGACCTCCTTGATCTCGTACTTCGGCCTCTTGGAGGCGCTGAGGAGTTTGTGGAGCGTCCCGTCGATCCGGTCGATTTCCTTGAAAATCTTGTCGATGTACTCCAGTTTTTCCTCGTCATCCAGGCCGCTCTTGATGAGCTGCATGAACAGGGTAATGGAGTTGAGGGGGTTGCGGATTTCGTGGGCCATCCCCGCTGCCAGGTAGCCGAGAGTCGCCAGCTTCTCCGATTGCACGATCTCCGCCTGGGCCTTCTGCAGGGCCTCGCTCTTTTCCTGGACCCTGTTTTCCAGTTCCCTGTTCCAGGTCTCGATCTCCTCGATGAGCCTTTCCCGTTCGATCAGCAGCCGGCGGTTGGCGAGCTCCACGTCCCTGATCCGCAGCACGTTCTCGATTCTGTCGACGAGGGCCTGATTGTTGAAGGGCTTCAGGACGTAATCGGAAGCGCCCGCCTTCATCAGTTCGACAGCTATCTCTTCGCTCCCCTTGCCGGTGAACATGATCACGTACGTTTCGGGGAATCGCCGGCGGATCTCCCGCAGGGCGGTAAGACCATCCATTCCCGGCATCATGTAATCGAGGAGGACCAGCTCCGGTTGGAAGGAGGAAATGATTCCCAGGGCAGTCGCGGCGTCGGCGGCGGTCTGGACATGGTAGCCACGGTTCCTGAGGATAATTGACGTGAGATCGAGAATGACCTTTTCGTCATCGACGATGAGCAGGCTTCTGCCGTTACTTTCTACCGATGGTACCATGGAACTCTTTCTGCCGGTTGCGTTCGGGAAAACGCCCGAGGTTGTGCCGGCACAGAACAAAGAAAGGGCAGCGACCGGCTGCCCCAGGATAAGGTTTCCATCATGCTTTTTTCAAGTCGGGTTACGGAAGGCGGACCGTCATGACAGGACACTTCGCCTTGCGTACCACCCTCTCTGCAGTGCTGCCGAACAGGAGATGGTCGATCCCCGCCCGACCATGGGTCCCCATGACGATCATCGAAGCGTTCTCCGCATCGGCCTTTTTCAGGATTTCTTCGTAGGGGATGCCGGGAACGATGACCGACTCGTACTCTGTGAAATCGCCAAGCTGGATGCGGCAGAACTTCTGCATCATCTTTTCCGCGCCCTCTTCGACTTCTTTTTCCAGATTTTCGAACGAAACGTGGGGAACGTAAAATCCGCGCAGGTCGACCGGTTCGTTGATGACGTGGATAATGATCAGTCGGGCCTGAAATTTTTTGGCCAGGGTCAGGGCATAATCGACGGCATAATCGGAGCTCTCGGAAAAATCGGTGGCAAAGAGTATCTTGTCCAGATGTTTCATCCCCTTCTCCTTGTAACGGTACTCAATGGCTCGTTTCTTTGAAAATTTTCCGGACGATCGACTTCAATTCCTCTATCTTGACCGGCTTGTTGATGTACTCGAAGGCCCCCAGATTCATCGCCTCAATGTACGACTCTACGCCGCCATAGGCGGTTATCATGATGACATTGCTCTTGGGGTAGCTTTTATTGAGTTCCTTCAGGAACGTGATGCCATTCATTTCCGGCATGTTGATGTCGGTGACGATCAGGTTCACTTCCTGCTGGCGCAGGTAATTCAGCGCCTCGAACCCGTTCGACACGCTGTCGACGATGAACCCTTCCTTTGCAAGCAGTCGCGAGAGACCGATCCGCGCATTCTCCTCGTCGTCAACAACCAGGATCCTTTTCTGTTGTTTCACCACGAAAGACTCCGTATCTCCTCAGTCGGTATTGTTCTGAGTCTAGCACGGAGTTGCCGCCTGTCAAGCTACGGGGTGACGCCTTTTGAGGCCGAGACCTTGCTTCTCAGCTTGACGGCCGTAAGGATCAGGTTGGCGATAATGGAGACAAAATAGATCTCGTCATCGGAGAACGTCTTCATCGAGGTGGAATTGAGATTGATGACCCCGTACACATCCTTCTTGTCGGCAATGGGAAAGGAGAGCATGGAATTGTACTTGTCTTCCTGCAGCTCCGGGAAATGTTTGTAGCGGGGGTCCTGGGAAGCGCGGGACAGGGCGATGTGCTGTCTGTCCCGGGCAACGGTGCCGGTGATCCCCTCGCCGATCTTGATCCGTATCTTGCCGACAAAGGCCGGATCGAAGCCATGGGTCGCGGCAAGTACCAGTTCATTCCCCTCCATGAGGTAGATGGAGCAGACGCTCAGCCGAAGCTGTCCGGCCACCTTTTCCGCCATCATTCGCAGCACTTGGGGAAGCTCGAAATCGGACGAAACGAGCATGCTGATTTCTTCCAGGGAGATGATCTCCAGGTGCTCGCGGTTCGCCTTTTGCATGGTCAGGACCATTTTCCCCCTTTCGCTCTCCAGGAAGGGGGTAAAACTCGCCTTGTGGTAGAATGGGTTGACGGTCTTGATTTTTTCCGTAATGGTGCGGAAATCGGAAAAACCGCAACTGCAGGTCATTTTGACCCGGTAATTGTCGATACGTTCGCTCTTCATGACCCTGCCGCATTTCCGGCAGCGTGCCGCCAGTTGCATAGACTGACTCTCCTTCCCTGATGCCTGCTAACGTCCAGCCCCCTTGCTTTCTGCCGCGGAGTCGTCCTTTACAATGACATGTGCCGGCTTGCCGGCTTCGCCGAAGGAGTTGAGACGCCTGCCGTTCAATTCGGCCTCAACACCTCCCGCATTTCCCAGATCGAGGGTAAAAACCCGCTCACCCTTCCATTCGATGATGTCACCCGCCTTCATGTCGTACTGCTGGGACAGGTTGCCATCGATGGTAATCGTGAGCGGACCGTCCTGATTGGCTTTCACGCGAAGAATGATCCCCCGGGAAACGACATCCTTTCCCGTCGCAGGAGTGTCCGTCGTAGGTGGAGCTGCAACGTCCGATGCGGGGGCCGGGCCGGTCGCCGTCGACAGGCGGGGCTGGATTCCAGCAACAGGTGCCGCCGTTGCCTGCGGTGCCGGTGGGGGAGCGGACTGCGGCTCCACCCGCTCTTCCTTCTCCCTGAACAGAAAAGCAACCGCACAAATGAGCACGAAGAGGACGGAGGATATGAACCACCTCCCCTGGAAACCCTTTTTCTGCCGAGCACCTCCCCTTCCCGGTGAGGACGTGGGTTTTTCGCCGGCCTTCAGGGGCCGGGAGCCGGCACCGCCTTCGAAAATATCAACGACCTCATCGCCGGAAAGGCCGAGATACCCCGCATATACCCGGAGGAATCCCTTGACGTAGGCCGGACTGGGGAGCTTGTCGAACCTCTCTTCCTCGATTGACTGGAGGTAGTTCTTGCCAATTCTCGTAACGGAAGCCGCATCGTCGAGGGTGAGCCCCCGCGATTCGCGAATCTCCCGAAGGTACTCTCCGACCGGCTGCCTCCCCCTGTCCTCGCTGACCGTTTCAGGCACGGAGATCCCTCACTTGAGCAGATCGAGGTATTCGCGGGAAAGCATTCCCATATCGGAATCGGGGGCGATGCGGAGGACTTCCTTGAAAGAGGCGAGCGCGGCCTTGTTGTCCTTGACCTTCAGATACGCGAGGCCCAGCTGATAATGGGCATTGGCATAATCCCTGTTGATCTCGATGGCCTTTTTGAACTCCTGGATTGCCAGTTCCGGCTTGTCGAGGGTGAAGTAGACTTTCCCCAGGTAGACGCGTGCGATGGGATTGCGCGGATAGCTGGTGGCAGCCCCCCGCAGCGTGGCGAGGGCCTTCGGATATTCCCCCTTGCTGAGGTAGGCGATGCCGAGATTGATGGTCGCCGATTCCTGATTCTGGTAAAAGATATCCTCAGTTACCAGCTTGAACTCGTGAATGGCGTCATCCCACCGCTTCATCTGGAGATAGGTCAAACCGAGATTCGACCTGGCTTCGGAGAATTCCGGCTTTAATTCCAGTGCCCGGAGGAATTTCGGTTCCGCAAGGTCGTAGCGGTTTTTCCGGAAATAGGCAAGTCCCAGATAATTCTGCAGTTCGGGGTCGTCAGGGTTTACTTTCTCCGCCTCGGTGAGTTCGACAAGCGCCCCGGTCAGGTTGTTCTCGTTGAGAAACGATACCCCCATCTGGTAGTGATAGGATGCCTTCTTGCGTGCTTCCGTGGAAACACACGATGCGGTGGCCAACACAAGGGGTAGCAGTGCCCAAACCAGGGGATGTCTCACGTTCATTACTTTCCTCGGGAAAGTCGATTACCGCCCGGCGCACACCCGCAAGGGGGTGCTATTCCGCGTAATACCTAGCAGATTTGCCGGGTAATGTCAATGTTCATCTCCGCCGCACCTGCTTCAAGGAGCGGCAAGCCCCTGGAAATGGGTCATGGTCTTGAATTGCCGGAAGCGCTCTTCGATCTCCCGGTAGTCGAGGGACCTGAGACGGTTCAGGCTGAAATCCTCCACATTGAACGAGGCCATGACGCTGCCGAAGACGGTGGCCTGCCGGATGCCCTGATCCGACAGGTCACCGGAATTGGCAAGATATCCCATGAATCCGCCGGCAAAGGTGTCACCGGCACCGGTCGGGTCGAATACCTCCTCGAGAGGATAGGCGGGAGCGGCAAATATCTCGCCCCTGCTGAACATGAGGACCCCGTACTCTCCCCGTTTCACGATGAGCGACTTGGCGCCGAGGGCGAGGATTTTCCTGGCAGCTCGTACCAGGTTGGCCTCCTGGGTAAACTGCCGGGCCTCTCCCTCGTTAATGACCACGATATCGACCCGCTGGAGGACCTTCACGAGCGCATCAGGCTTGCTGGTAATCCAGAAATTCATGGTGTCGCACGCCACCAGCCGGGGCCTTCTGATCTGGTCGAGAACCTTCAACTGCAGCTCCGGATCGATGTTGGCGAGAAAGACATACTCCGATTCCCGGTAGGCTTCCGGAAGATGAGGGGAAAACTGCTCCAGGACGTTAAGGTGTGTTTCCAGGGTCTGGGCCTCGTTCAGATCATACCCATAGCGTCCCTTCCAGTGAAAGGTTTCGCCGGGATTGACCATCAGCCCGTCGGTATTGATATTGCGGCTCCGGAGGAACGCGATATGCTCCTCGGGAAAATCCTCCCCCACCACTGCCACCAGATTGACATCACTGAAGAAGCTGGCCGAGGTGGAGAAATAGGTGGCCGATCCGCCGAGGATCCGATCGCCCCGCCCGAAAGGTGTCTCTATCGTATCGAAAGCCACTGTTCCCACGACGAGTAAGCTCATTGCATCCTCCTTGATCTCTTCTTTGCCCAATCCGTGGACAATGCTCCCTCTACAGGTACTTGCCGATCAGCAGCTCCAGATTGACACGCGTCTCTGCCGGCATGACCCTTGTGTCACTGATGATGGCGTGCCTGAGGGCCTCGCCGCAGCCGCAGCTCCGTTCACCCCGAAGTCCGGCCACGGCATGCCGGATGATGTTCTTCGCCATGGCGACATTGCTCTTGATGATCTGGATGATCGACTCCACCGACACGTCCTCATGGATTTCATGCCAGCAGTCGTAATCGGTGGAGAGGGCGATGACCCCGTAGCAGATCTCCGCCTCCCGGGCCAGTTTCGCCTCGGTCAGATTCGTCATGCCGATAACCGCCGCACCGAAGGAGCGGTACATGAAGGATTCCGCCCGCGTGGAAAAGGCCGGCCCTTCCATGCAGATGTAGGTTCCCCCTTTGTGGACCGTGGCACCAGCACTGCAGGCCGCACCATGTAGAATGCCCGACAGGGACGGGCAGACCGGATCGGCAAACCCCACGTGGGCGACCACGCCGTTCCCGAAGAAGGTGTCGCGGCGGACCCCCTTGGTCCTATCGATAAACTGGTCGGGTATCACGATGTGTCCCGGAGCGATTTCTTCCCGCATGCTCCCCACGGCCGACACGGAGATGACCCGCGTGACTCCCAGCTTCTTCATGCCGTAGATGTTCGCCCTGTAATTCACCTCGGAAGGAAGCAGGAGGTGCCCCTTGCCGTGACGCGGCAAAAAGACCATCGGCATTTCGTTGAGAACGCCGGTAATGAAGGCATCGGAAGGCGCACCGAACGGTGTCGCTATCCTCACCTCCCGTACGTCGGTCATCCCCTCCATTTCGTACAGCCCGCTCCCGCCGATGACGCCAATGACCTGCTCCGACATAGAAACCTCCTGAAATCAGTTGCGCGATTCGTGTTTCGAGTTTCGCGCTCAGAGATTTGTGGATAAAAATATGGCCGTCAACTCGGGACTCGACTCCCGGGACTCGAATCCTTCTTGTCCAGCTTCCCCTTCAACTGGCCGCAGGCCGCGGAAATGTCCGCCCCCCTGCTGGAACGGGTGATGACCGTGATATGCTTGTCCAGCAGAAACCGGTGGAACCGGTCGATGGTTTCCTGGTCCGGCGTACGGTAGACGCAGCCATCATGCTCGTTGAAAGGGATAAGGTTCACCTTGGACGGGACATTGCTGATGAGGCGCACCAGCCGCTTTGCGTCGTCGAGGGAATCGTTTACCCCCCTGAGCATGACGTATTCGAAGGTGATCATGCGTCGGGAGGGCAAGGGAAACTCCTTGCAGGCAGCCATCAGCACTGCGAGCGGATATTTCCGGTTGATGGGCATCAGCCGGTCGCGGAGTTCATCGGTTGTGGCACTGAGGGAGACCGCCAGGTTAACCGTAACAGACCTGCCGAGGACTGCCATTTCCGGAACGAGTCCGGCGGTGGAAACCGTGACTCGCCGGTTCGAGAACTGGAGACCGTCTTGAGAGGTGATGGTCTGTATCGCCTTTACCACCTGGTCCAGATTGGCCAGGGGCTCTCCCATCCCCATGAAAACTATGTTCCGGATATCGGCATCCCGCAGCACGGCACACAGCTGGTTGACTATTTCGGCGCAGGTGAGATTGCGCAGGAAACGGAAGGTGCCGGTAAGACAGAATTCACAGGCCATGGCACATCCCACCTGGCTGGAAATGCACAGGGTGTTTCGCCCTTCATCGGGGATCAGCACCGACTCGACACTGTTGCCGTCCGCCAGGCGGAAAAGGTACTTCCGGGTTCCGTCCGCGGATACTTCCACCGCCTCCGGCTCCAGACTGCTGATCCACGCCGTTTCCTCCAGTTCGCCGCGGAACTCCTTGGAGAGGTTCGACATCGCGGCAAAGCTGGTGGCCCCCTTCTGATAGAGCCATTTGAATATCTGCTTGGCCCGGTAACGCTCCTTGCCCCGACCGGCGATGAATGTCTCCAGTTCCTCCAGCGTGAGGTTCTTGATGTCTACCTTGTCCATGGTTTCCGGATATGAAAAAGCCCTTCACGGGAAGGGCTGTTCAGACTGCTGTGTAGGCTTCTCAGAGCTGTTCGAGGCTGTTGAAGAAATACGGGATTTCGAAGGCGGCGGATTCGGGGGAATCGGAGCCGTGGACCGTGTTCTCCTCGATGCTGACGCCGAACTCCTTGCGGATGGTGCCCTGCTCGGCGTTGGCGGGATTGGTGGCACCCATCAGCTCGCGCCAAGCGGCGATCGCGTTCTCCCGCTCCAGAACCAGGACCACTACCGGGCTGCGGGACATGAAGGTGCAGAGATCATTGAAGAAGGGGCGCTCCTTGTGCACATAGTAAAAACCTTCTGCTTGCGCCTTGGAGAGGAATATCTTCTTCATCCCGCAGATCCGGAAGCCGGCCGACTCGATCCGGTCGATCACCTTGCCGGTAAGTTTCCTTTCCACCGCATCGGGCTTGATTATCGCAAACGTTCTTTCCATGTATTCCTCCGCATGTTCTGAGTGTGTTTTCAAAGACCGTATCAAATACCATGTACTCTGGTAATTTGTCAAGGTGATTCTGCCAAAAAAATAGCCTGCAGAATTCTCATTCTGCAGGCTATTCGTGCCCGGAGAGACCTGCTCTTCGGTAACTTACTTCTTCTCTGCCGGAGCAGCAGGGGCAGCCGGAGCGCCCGGAGCGGCAGCGCCCGGAGCCTTGGCAGAAGACATCGGTTTCTGCTCGGGGGCCGGAGCGGCAGCCTTCGGCGGCTCAACAGGTTTCGGAGCTTCTTCCGGTTTCTTGCAACCAGAGAGAGCCAGAGCCAGAGTAAGGCACAGAGCAAACGAGATCAGTTTTTTCATTGACATAATCACCTCTTTTCCTTTTTTGATTACCAGCGGAGCGCAAAGCGCATGGCTTATTCAGCAACATCAGAGGTGAAATATACTAGCATAAAACGAAAAGTCAAGATTTTTTTTATGAATACCGCTTTTTGTTGCACTGAAAAATGGGACAACTCCCCGCAGGGGAATCCGTTCCCGACAGGAAACGCTACAGATTGATGCATACCATTTTGATATTGGTCATCTCCTCCATGGCATACCGGAGACCCTCCCGCCCCAGGCCGCTCTCCTTGTTGCCGCCGTAGGGCATGTGGTCGACGCGGAAGGTGGGAACGTCATTGATGATGACCCCCCCCACGTCGAGCCTGCGGACCGCCGCAAACGCCTTTCCGATGTCCTTCGTATATATCCCCGCCTGAAGCCCGTATACCGAATCGTCGGCCATTTCCAGCGCCTCTTCGAAGCTCTCGCAGGGGATAACCGAAACCACCGGGGCGAAGACCTCCGAACACATGACCTGCATCTCCCTGGTGACACCGGTCAGGATGGTCGGCTTGAGACAGTTTCCGATCACGTCTCCGCCGGTCTCGATCCGGGCGCCAAGCCTGGTGGCCTCTTCCAGCCACGAAACGGCACGCTCCAGCTCCACCCGGGAGATCATCGGACCGATATCGCACTCCCTGTCGAGGGGATCGCCAACCCGCAGCCTGTTCGTGGCTTCGACAAACCTGGCAAGGAACTCGTCATACCTTTTCCGGTGCACGAATATCCGCTGCACGGAAATGCAGACCTGGCCCGAATTGGCAAAGCTCCCGACCACGCAACGGGAGACGGCATGATCGACATCACCGTCCTCGTCGATGACGGTCGGCGAATTGGAGCCCAGCTCGAGAGTCACCCGCTTCAGACCGGCGCGGGATTTGATCCCCCTCCCCACCGGCGGACTGCCGGTAAAGGTGATCATGGCAAGCCGTTCGTCTTCGACCAACCGGTTCCCCACCGTCGTGCCGCTGCCGATGACCAGATTGAGCGCTCCCGACGGCAGGCCTGCTTCGACAAGGAGCTCCGCCATCTTGATGGACGTGAGCGGCGTCTTGGTTGCGGGCTTCAGGATGACGGAATTGCCCGAAGCAATGGCGGGCGCAACCTTGTGGGCCACCAGATTGAGGGGAAAATTGAAGGGGGTGATGGCGCCGATCACCCCGATGGGGGTGCGAAGGTAAAAACCGAAACGGCCGGCGGAAACGGGCGAGGCATCCATTGGCACGATCTCGCCATGGCTTGCCTTGGCTTCCAGGGCGGCAAACCGGAATGTCTCCGAGCTCCGCTCAGCTTCGGCCATGGCAAACTTCCATGATTTCCCCGCTTCCCGGGCGATGATGCCGGCGATCTCTTCCTTGTCCCGAAGGATCAGATCGGCCGTACGGCCGAGGATCTCGGAGCGCCGGTAGGCGGGCATCCGGGATATCTCGACGAACCCGGCCCGGGCAGCTTCAATGGCCTGCCCCACTACTTCCGGAGATGCTTCGGGAACCACGCCGATCACCGAATCATCGTAAGGATTGACAACGTCGATCCCCTTCAGGTCGTCCCCGATCCATGAACCTCCGATCAGAACCCTGTGACGCTTCGACATGACTACCTCCTGGTGCATGTTGTTCCTGCTTGTCAAATTCCCGTCAATATAGTACATTAACGGCCTATTAGCAACAGGTAGTGGAGGTGGTCACGAGTGCTGAAGACACTGACGAATGATGAAAAGAAACTTCTCCTGGAAATCGCCCGGGAAGCCATCACCTGCACTGTCAAGGGAAAAAAGGCTCCCCCGCGGGAGGTGGAGTCCGAACATCTTCTGGAGAAACGCGGCTGTTTCGTCTGCATCAAACAGGGAGGGGCGCTGCGGGGGTGCATCGGCAACTTCATCTCGGACAAGCCGCTCTGGAAGCTGGTTCAGGAGATGGCAATCGCAGCCGGCACCCGTGATCCCCGGTTTTATCCCATGAAAGAGTCCGACCTGGAAGATTTCGCCCTGGAAATTTCCGCCCTTACCCCCCTTCAGAAGATATCCTCCATCGAGGAGATCAAGGTTGGCGTTCACGGTCTCTACATGGAAAAGAATTTTTTCCGTGGGGTGCTCCTCCCCCAAGTGGCGGTAGAATACGGCTGGGACCGGGATACCTTTCTCGATCAGACCTGCCTCAAGGCGGGATTGAAAAAGGACGACTGGAAAGAAGGAGCAGAGATCTACATCTTCAGCGCCGACGTCTTCAGCTAAGCCGGGAAGCGAGACAGTACCGAGAAATGAAAAGGGAGATGCGCAACGCATCTCCCTTTTTTGCTGCAGGACCGGGGGCGCGCTCGATGCGCCCCCGGCATGGTGGATCAGAACTTCCGGCCGCCTTCTTCCGCCCACTTCTCCAGCATGGCTGTGGTGACAGACTTGGGCCGCTCGATGGCGTAGCCGAGGCCACGGTCCCAGGTGATATTGGCCATGCAGCCCAGGGCACGACCGACGCCGAAGAGGACGGTGTAGAAGTCCCACTCCTTAACGCCGTAGTACCACTGGATGACACCCGACTGGGCGTCGACGTTCGGCCAGGGGTTCTTCGCCTTGCCGTGCTCCATAAGGACGCCCGGCGCGGTTTCGAAGATCATGGCAACCAGCTTGAAGAGCGGGTCGTCTTTGAGGCCCGGGGTCTTGAGGCAGAACTCGCGCTGCGACATGTAGCGCGGGTCGGTCTTGCGGAGAACGGCGTGGCCGTAACCCGGTACGACCTGGCCGGCATTGAGGGTATCCCAGAGGGCCTTGGTGACCAGTTCCTTGGTGGGCTCGACGCCTTTGCAGTACTTTTCCTGGAACTTGATGGTCCAGTCGAGCACTTCCTGGTTGGCGAGGCCGTGGAGCGGGCCGGCGAGGCCGTTGAGGCCTGCGGAGTAGGCATAGTACGGATCGGAAAGTGCCGAGTGGACCAGGTGCGTCGTGTGGGCGGAGACGTTCCCGGACTCGTGGTCGGAGTGGAGGATGAAGTACATGCGCGCCACATCCTTGTACTCTTCCACCTGGCCGATCATGTGGGCGAAGTTGGCGCCCATGTCGAGGCTCGGGTCGATGGCGATCTGCTTGTCGTTGCGGTACTTGAGGTTGTAGATGAAGGCGGCGATGATGGGGATGCGGGCAACCAGGTCAGCGGCATCTTCGTAGACATATTCCCAGGCGGTCATCTTGTTGAACTTGCCCGAGTTGTAGAAGCCGGCGAACTTGGAGTCCTTTTGCAGGGCAAGGATGCCGACGGAGAGCATCACCATCGGATGGCTGTCCCGCGGCAGGGCGCGGATGGCGTCGAATACGTACTGGGGTACTGCCTGGCGGACTTTCCACTCTTTCACCACTTCGTCCACCTGGGCCTGGGTCGGGACATCGCCGGTGAGGAGGAAATACCAGAAGGACTCGACGGTCGGATAGTCGGACTTCGGAGCCTTGGGCAGCGCCGCGAAGGTCTCGGGGATGGTCTTGCCGCGGAAGCGGATCCCCTCCTGGGGGTCGAGGTAGGAGATGTCGGTGACGAGGCTGCGGATGTCACGGGCGCCGCCGATAGCCTGGTCAATGGTTACCTGGTCGATGATCACCTTGCCGAACTCCTTGACGAGCCTGGTGGTGCGGGGACGGAACTCTTCGATCTTCTGCTTCAATGTTTCCTTGAGTGCCATTGAACAATTCTCCTTTCGTCGTTGGGTTAAAAGTCAAGTCATAGAAAGCCATTGCAAACCAATAAGGAACTTCCGGATCCCTCCTTTCCTGCACGAATAGTCTGCATCATGACAAGGAAACGGGCCAGACGGCAGCCCGTTCTCAATCAGACAAGAGGTACACCCGCCGGTTTTCTGTTCCGGCTACCCGTTTGGGCGGTGCCGTCATACATCGGCATGTACCTGATAATACCGCAGAGTTCGCAGATTGCAACTGCCACGCCACGGTTGCGGTTCCAGCTAAAAACCCTAACAACACATTGATATGATTGAATTAGTTGTCCCGTTTACGGTTCGGGGAAAACATTTTTTAGTATACTGTATACAAAGAGCGTGACACGTTTATAGCATCACGCCACATTAAATTCAACATATTTTTTACAGAATTACCAGTGTCTCGTCGGAATAGGTCAGCTGCCTGACCCCGGATTCGGATACGTGAAAGGTGTTCTCGATTCCCACCGCCCCCTCGCCGGGAAAGACGAGCTTCGGCTCGAAGGCGAAAACCATTCCCGGCTCCAGCCGCATGTCGCTGAACCCCCGGGCAAGGAACGGATACTCATCGATCTCGACGCCGATGCCGTGGCCGATGAACGATACCTGGGCACCCCTGGTCCCCATGAAGTGATCGCCGTACCCCATGGCGGCCGCAAGGGCCAGAGATTCGTCGTGGATCTCCCCCCAGGTCGGTCGCCCTGCCGCCAGGGTCTTCATCCGTTCCTGGATTGCCAGCATGTCGTCGTACCCCTTGCGGAGGCGGTCGGAGAGGCCGCCGATGGCGAAGACCCTGGTTTGGTCCACCAGATAGCCGTCGAAGCTGCCGGCGAAATCGACGATGATCGGCTCATTCCGCTCGATCCGTTTCCAGCTCGCCCCCTGGCCAAAGGAAGGAGAAGGGCCCATGCCGCCGAGAGGGGTATCGGTGTATGCAGGCACCGCCCCGTCGGCACCGGAGAAGGTATGGCCGAAGAGCATCTCGCCATTGAAGGCCCGCATCCTGATGAGCCCGAGATGGCCATTCGTGCGGGCCGTGTATTCCAGATCGGCAGCGAGTTCGATGTCGGTCATCCCTTCCCGTATCACCTCCCGTGCCCGCCGGTAGACCTTGTCCACCTGATCGGCGGCATCCTGCAGGATATGGATCTCGTAGTGGCTCTTGATCATCCGCACCCTGCGGATGAGGGGGGTGGCGTCGCAGTAGGCCCCTTGGGGGAAGACCTTCCGGTAGCGCTCATAGAAAACCACCGGCAGGACATCGAACTCCAGGCCGATGCGGGTCGGACAGGGATATCCGTACTGAGCCAGGATGGTGGGGATGTCCTTCATGGACCCGATGGGGATAACCTCCTTCAGACCCGATTCCATCCGCGCCCTGCCGGCGTCCCGGCGCACCATATAGAGGGGCTGTCCCTCTTTGGGGACGTAGAGGTTGCCACTCTGAATAGTGCCGGTGAAGTAGAAGAGATCGGCGTTCTGAACGATGATGACCGCGTCGAGCCCCTCCTCCGCCATCTCTTCCTGTAGCCGTTTGCAGCGGTGTTCCAATTCGGTTGCCGGTGTGATGCGCATTCAACCTCCACTATGAATAAAGTTGCCTCAATGATCTTCCCCGGGTGCGGTCCCCTCAGCGGTCCTGAGCCGCGCCTCGCGTTCCAGTCGGCGGCGGCGACGGCCACCGAGGAAAGTCTCTTCGACGACAATGGCAACGAAACAGGAGATGAACAGGCACAACAGAGTGCCGAGTATGATATTTCTCACCGTGGTTCCTCCTTCCTCCCGGTCCGGACCCGCAGATGGCCGACCCTGGTCTTATAAGGAAATTTGCAGCGTCTGTCAACCGTCCGTCATCTCTCAACCGAAGCGGTACACCACTTTGCCGCTCTGGTAGAGCTCGACGGGGCCGTCCTGGGAGACCTTGATCACCTTGCCGAAAAAGGAGGCGGCACTGGCTGCCGTGGTTCTCCCACCGCCGGTAACCACTTCCCGGGCGTGAGACGTATCGATGATGAACCCGGTTTCCAGGAGCTTGCCGTCCCGGCTGAAGACCGTCATGCCATCGGAGGAGAGAATGCGCAGAAGCGTCCCGGTCCCCTTCAGGTCGCTGACCGTCATCCCCTTTACCCTGCCGATGAGGAGCCTACCGAGGGGGTCGTCTCCCCCCACTGAACCTTTCTTCAGGAGAGCCAGTTGCCGGGCGCCACCGTCATGGACGAGGATCACCGTGCCGTGCCGGCTTTTCGAGAGGGCATAGACCGTCCAGAGGAGGTCGTCGACCGCCGCCGGTGCAATACTCCCGGCCAGAAAGGACCTGAAGATGTCGGGATCGAAAATGGCCCATGCCCCTCTGCGCCGGATCATGATTTTGGCCGGGCTAGTGAGGACCTCGATTTCCGACGCCTCGTTCACCGTGATGGCAAATGCGCCGTGACCGGCACGGCCGACCAGGGAGAACAGTTCCCGCTGGGTCAGGCGCTCCACATCGGTATGGATAACGGAGGGCGAGGTCCGGACGACACCCGTCACCTGCATCTGGATATTGGCCAGGAAAAACAGGTTGGCGCCGTCAATGAAGCGGTAGGTAAGGGGATTGGCAAAAAAGGCAGGGGAGATGCTCTGGGAAGGCTGCAGCGTGATCAGCGTGTGCTGCCGGCCGCGTACCAGAGAACGGAGCGCTGGCAGGGTGGTGCGGTGGACGATGAAGCCCGTAGTTGCCGGCTTTCCTTCGTATCGCTGGTAGGAAAGGTTCTTGAGGAGCTGGATCAGTTGCTGGATCGGCCAGAATCCCTTGCGATGGTCCCCCCGGAGCGAACGGGCAACCGTGATGTCCATGATGGACGCCAGGAGCGCCGTACGGAAGTGGGCTGCGTACCCTTCCTGGCGAAAGCCACTGTAGAGGGCGGAAAACGCCGTCAACAGTTCCCGGCAGAAGACGATTTCGCTGCGGGTAAAGGGGAGCGTGGCGCGATGGGCGGTGAACCGGTACGGAGCCTCGTCGATCGTGACGGTTTCATCGATCAGCGCCTCACCCGACACGGGTGCAACCGTGGAGGGGACCAGGCCCACCTCGGCCCCGCCGAGAAACGAACGAATATCCCCCCTGATGGCATCGAATGCGTCAATGGGCATGGTCTCCCCCCGTACCGTGATGTTTCACTTGAATGCAGTGTACCAGTATACGCCGCAGATTGCCGGGAGAAAATTTCCGCTCCACCGGGCACCCCTGGCTGGACCGACTTCCCCGTGAGAGGGCAGAGGGAAATCACGATTTCCGGCGCTCGAATGTTTCCGCTGTGAGGTCGACTGGGCGGGGGCAGTGCATGAAAAAGGGGGGACCGGTATTTCCCGGCCCCCCCGAACCGTCAGGCGGTCTCCCCTTGGTCTTCCAGGTGGAGCTCCTTGATGGCCATATCCCGAAGCTTGAATTTCTGGATCTTGCCGGAGGCGGTCATGGGGTAGGAATCGACGAACTTGACATACTTGGGGATCTTGTAGTTGGCGATCTTTCCTCTGCAGAACTCCCGGACCTCCTCCTCGGTCATTTCCACTCCCTTCTTGAGGATGATGGCCGCCATCACCTGCTCCCCGTACTTCCGGTCGGGGACGCCGTAGACCTGGATGTCGGAAACCTTCGGGTGGGTATAGAGGAACTCCTCGATCTCCCGGGGGTAGATGTTCTCGCCGCCGCGGATGATCATGTTCTTGATCCGTCCGGTGATCTTGCAGTAGCCGTTTTCATCCATGACCGCCAGATCGCCGGTATGGAGCCAATTATCGCCATCAATGGCCTTTGCCGTCTCCTCCGGCATCTTGTAGTACCCCTTCATCACCAGGTACCCGCGGGTGCAGAGTTCCCCCTGCTTTCCCGGAGGCAGGGTGGCGCCGGTCTCGATATCGACGATCTTCACCTCTACGTCGGGGAGAGCACGGCCGACGGTGGCAACCCGCAGTTCGATGGGATCATTGGTCCTGGTCTGCGTTATGACCGGTGACGATTCGGTCTGGCCGTAGGCGATGGTGATTTCAGAGGCATGCATCTGGCTGATGACCTTTTTCATCACCTCGATGGGACAGTTGGAACCGGCCATAATGCCGGTTCGCAGCGTGGTGAGATCGTACGTGGCGAAGTCGGGATGTTCCAGTTCGGCGATGAACATGGTGGGCACGCCGTGCACGGCGGTGCAGCGCTCCTTTTCTATGGTCTTGAGGACCTTGAGTGGGTCGAATATCTCAACCGGCACCATGGCCGAGCCGTGGGTGACACAGGCCATGACCGCCAGCACGCAGCCGAAACAGTGGAAGAAGGGGACCGGGATGCAGAGACGGTCATTCTCTGTGAATCTCATGCACTCGCCGATGTTGAACCCGTTGTTGATGACATTGTTGTGGGTGAGCATGACCCCCTTGGGAAAACCGGTGGTGCCGGAGGTGTACTGCATGTTGATCACCTCGTGGCGGTCGAGGGTCGTTACGACGGCTGCCAGCTCGGCATCGGGGACATCAGCGCCGAGACCGATGAGGGAACTGAAATTCAGCATCCCCGCCGGGGTCCCGTCGCCGATGAAGACCACCCGCTTGAGACAGGGGAGGCGGGCCGCGGAGAGCTGTCCCGGTGTAGCCGTCCTCAGTTCCGGCGCCACCTCGTACAGGGTCTCCACATAGTTGGTATCCTTGAAAGCGCTTACGAGAAAAAGGGTGCTCGTGTCGGACTGGGAGAGGATATACTCCAGTTCGGCAGTCTTGTAGCTGGTGTTGATGGTGACGAGGACCGCACCAATCTTGGCGGTGGCGAACTGGAGAATGACCCATTCCGGGACGTTGTAGGCCCAGATGGAGACATGATCCCCTTTTTTGACCCCGAGCCGCAGGAGGCCCTTGGCCACGCGGTTGCAGACCTCATTGAATTCCTTGTAGGTATAGCGAAGTCCCCTTTCCCAGTAGACCAGGGCGTCGTTGTCCGGGAAACGGCCGGCGATATGGTCGAGAAGTCCTCCCACGGTGAATTCAAGCTGTTGAGCCATTTCAACTCCTCCCTCGCACGCGTGTTCACGCTGCAATTCATGTCTACAAATTGTTGATATCTAAAGGATTTTATGATTATCACGAGAGAGGGGACAAGTCAAGCGTTTTAGAACAGGGTATTATTTTTTGGTATTTTTCGGATCACCGCCTGCAGGAACGGCTGCCGGGACATGTCGCGGGCAGGAGGAGGCAAGCTTCCAGGGAAATCTGTTTGTACCGCATCGTCCGGAAGCGAACCCGGCTGGCCATTTCGTAGGCAGTCTGCTATTTGTGACGAGTGCAATACACCTTGCCTCTCCTTGCACGTCCTTATCCACACGGGTTTCCACATCCGGTGTGGAAGAGTCGCCCTCTCAAACCGCAGTGAACCGCCGACTCTCGGGGAACTAGCCACCGGCACGCTTCACCCGCATCCCCCGCCTCTCCAGCTCGGCGATGACGAGGTCACTGTGATCCCCCTGGATCTCGATCTCCCCTTCCTTCACCGTCCCCCCGGTTCCGCAGCGTCGCTTCAGGTCCACCCCCAGCCCCTTCAAGCCGGCATCGTCGAGGGGGACCCCGCTCACCACCGTCACGGTCTTCCCTCCCCTCCCCTTGGTTTCCCGGCGCACCCGGACAATGCCGTCGCCTGCCGGACGGGATTTGTTTCCGCGACAGACGCATCCCGCCACCGGTTTTCCGCAGTCCGGACACATCCGCCCCTGCTCCGAGGACCAGACGAGGGGAGCATCATTCCGGTGACCCGCAGTCATCCTAATTCTCCTCCCGTCCGAGGCGCCGTACGCCGAGGTCCCGGCCGATCTTGAATCCGAGGAGGATAACGGGCACGGCATGCCAGCAGAGGTCGAAGATGTCGACGGGGCGTCGCAGGGTCCCGTGCAGCAGCATGCCGAGCTTCTCGGTCAGATGGGGTCGGGGATAGAAGGGAGCAAAGCCGAGGAAGAGGGCAAGGGGAAGGAGCACGCGGTACGTCATCAGTTTTCTCACGAGGGGGCCTTTCGTGGGGCATTCTCGCCGGTACTGCCGCCAGTGCAGCCCGCGTAACCCAGAGAATCCAAATGTCAGGGGAATAGCGGAGTTACAACCACTTCTTCCTTCTGAAGTAAGCAAGCATGGCAACGGCAATCAGGAGCATCGCAAAGAGACAGGCAGGATACCCCCATTTCACGTGATACTCAGGCATATACTGGAAGTTCATCCCGTAGACACCGGCGATAAAGGTGAGGGGCAGGAAGATGGTGCCGATGATGGTGAGAAACTTCATGATCTCGTTCATCCGGTTGCTGATGCTGGAGAGGTGGATGTCCAGCATTCCCGCCAGCATGTCCCTGGAGGCCTCGATGGTGTCGATCACCTGGATGGTATGGTCGTAGACGTCCCTCAGGTAGATCACGACCGGTTCGCTTATGAGCCGGGAGTCACGCCGGTCGAGGGCCGCAATCACTTCCCGCAGCGGCCAGACAGCTTTCCTGAGGAGGATCATTTCCCGTTTCAGCCGGTGGATTTCCTTGACGGTTTCCGGTTTCGGCTCCAGCACCACCGCCTCTTCCAGGTCCTCGATCCGCTCTCCCACCCCTTCGAGGACCACAAAATAGTTATCGACAACGGCATCGATGAGGGAGTACACGAGGTAATCCGCACCCATGTCGCGAATTTTCCCCTTCCCCCCCCTGATCCTCTGCCTGATCGGGTTGAAGACGTCCCCCTCCATTCCTTCCTGGAAGGATATGACAAAATGGCTGCCGAGAACGATGCTCACCTGCTCGGTGACGATCTCCCCCTCCGTACCGGTGCGGAGCATTTTCAGGACGATGTAGAGGTAGTCGCCGTAATCGTCCAGCTTGGGACGCTGATCGGTATTGACGATGTCCTCCAGGACGAGGGGATGGAGCCCACCGCAATCACCTACCTGGCGGACCATCTCCACCTCGTGGAGCCCTTCCACATCGATCCAGCTGATTCGGTCGGGGTCGCTGAAGTAGAAACATTCGTTGAGGGAAGTGATCGTCTTCTCTTCGCATCCTGCCGGGCTGTAGTCCATGACGGTGATCTTGATCTCCCGGTCGCTCTTCTCTCCGATATGAACGAGCGTTCCCGGCGGGAGGCCGCTCTTTAGCGCTCGTTTCTTGATCATGTTCGTCGTGGGTCTCCTGGCAGGCGTCTGGACGCCTGCGGTCTCTGTTCCAAGAAGGATGATGTACTGCGGATCTTGTGGGGGAACACTTCTCCGGCAAGACGGATATCCGTCTGTGCCACCGGTTCGGCGGTCCGCCGGGACGAGGCCCGTCCCCCGGTCACCAGGCGACAACCAGGTCCACTGAATTTTCCGCCTCTTCGGGAAGCTGGGGACGCTCCGTAACCTTGCCGATGCGAGCGAGCCGCTCGACGAGCTCCTGAAATTTCTGCGTTTCGATGCGGACGTAGAGGAGATGGCTTTTCTGGCTGTAGGCCCGGCCGTTGATCCTGCCTCCGAGGGAGGTGACCGCTTTTTCGATTGCTCCAGCAGCCACCTCGGCATCAGTAACCCGGAGGCTCACCCCCACCTCACCCGCTCGCACCACCCCGGAAGTCGCTGCTGCCGGGAGTTCCTGATCGGGCAATTCCCTTTTCGCCCGTTTCGTCCCCCCATCCCCTGACAGCGATCGTTCAGGCTCCTTATCCGGCGTTCCCCAATCGTCCGACGGCGGAAGCTCAGGCTCCGTATGCCTCCGGACCGACGCGGCCGGGACTGGTGCATGGGGAAGAGTCGCGGATGTGCCGGCATGTCCCCCCTCTCCCTTCGATGGTGGCATCTCGGGCGCCATCTCCTCAGAAGGAGACGACGTCCGGAACGTCGCAGTAGGTACAGCAGTCGGCGTTGCCGGTGGGCCTGTCGATGGTTGTTCCACCTTCGGGGACGGGCCCCTCTTCTGCAAAAAATTCGGCATGGAGAGAGGGAGTCGTGGGGAAACCGTCCGGGTGAGATAGTAGCCTGCGCAGCAGATCACGACCATGGCGGCCACCCCGAGGGGAAGCTTTACAGAGAGTCGCCGCCACAGGGCCGGACTGGAGACGGCCGGTTCCTGGGCCTTCGTCATGATGGACTCAGTCAGCCATGAGGGGGGATCGACCTTGGGGAGTTTCTTCACATGCCAAACAGCCAGCTCCAAGTCGGCGAGCGCTCCGCGACAACTTCCGCAGCCCGAGAGATGCTTTTTGATCTCCTCCTTTTCTCCGGGGCTGACGGCATTGTCCAGATACGCCGAAAGCTTGCGCTGAATCTCCTGATGGTCCATCACAGATCTCCCATCGAAAGCTTCAGGCAGTCCCTGACCATCTCCCGGCCGCGGTACAGCCGGGATCTGACCGTTCCCTCCAGCACGTTGAGGATTTCACCGATCTCATGGTACGGCAATCCCTGCAGGTCCCTGAGCACGATCGCTTCCCGGAAATCGACGGGAAGCGTCTTCAGACACTCCTCAATCTTTCCGACCACATCGCGGCTCTCCAGCTTTCCCAGTGACGACGGTCCGGCACCAGATGCGGCTGCGATACGACCGCGCTCCTCACCCGTCACCGCTCCCGCGGGATACCGGGCATCCGGCTGTCCCGCCTGGAGGCGCCCACGAATCAACTCAACGACAATTCCCGTCAACCAGGTGGAGAATCTGGATTCGCCGCGGAAGGAATCGATCCCCCGGTACGCTGCGACAAAGGCGTCCTGTACCAGTTCACAGGCACCATCGAAATCTCCCGTAATGCGGTAGGCGATATTGAACAACCGTTTCTGGTGCTTGCGCACCAGCACCTCGAACGAGGGGAGATCACCCTTGCGCCATGCGTTCACCAGAGGGGTATCGTCTTCGGAAGAATGTCGCCTTTCGTTGCTCATCGGAGACTGCCTCACCGGTAGAAGCATATCGACACGGGACGGCTTCTCATCCACACCTCCGGGCAGCCGTGCACTACGCTCAACCCGGAGTATGCGTCACACTAGAATATTCTCAGACTACAGTCAAGTGGCGTGTTGCTGAAACCGATAGATCGGGATGACCAGACCGGCCGGCCCCATGAAAAATTCCCGTTGCCGCCCCACCATGAGCGCAGGAAGAATCTGACAGGCTGTCGTCCGCCATGCGGATTCGACACACGTGCGGACACGACCACTCCCGGCCGTGCAGCCGATGGCGCTGTGGAGATGCGGGGAACAGTCGACGGAGAAAGTGCGGGCGATCGATCCCTTTTCACCTGCGGAATACGAGCCCCGCTCCCGCAAGAAGGAAGATCACTCCAAGAGCGCGCTTTCCGTCGACAGGAATGGTACGGAAACCGAACAGACCAAAATGGTCAAGAACCAGACCGGTCATGAGCTGGGCGGCAATGGTCGCCGCCATGGCCGAAGCGGTGCCGAGCCGGGGGACGACGACGATAGTCAGGGTGACGAAGAAGGCTCCCAAAAGGCCTCCCGTCAGCTCCCACCAGTTAGCGCCGGCAATGCCGCGGAAATCAGCGCCCCGTCCGCCGCAGAGGACAACCGCCAGTAGCGCGAAGGTGCCAATTGCAAAAGAGATGCACGAACTTGTCACCGTGCCGACATGCTCGGCCAGGCGACCATTGATGGAGGGCTGCAGGGCGACAGCGATGCCGCCGCAGAACATGAGGAGAAAGAGGAGCAGGGGAGCCATTGTCCCTCCCGGAGGCTACCGGAACGGCACCGGCAACAGCGAGCAATCGGGGTCGGTGTAACGTGAAACGTCCAGGCCATCGGGCACCATAGCGGTCCGGATGGCCTGGACGCATGCCAATCCGCTAAAATTCGGGCAGCTACAACTCTTCCAAGAGGGTGGAAAAGATGTCGTGATGCTCTTCTTCATCGGCCAGGATCGCCCGGAACAGCCGATCGGTAACTTCATCTCCCTCTTTCCTGGCAACGGCGATGATGTCCCGGTAGAGTTCAATCGCCCCCTCTTCATCCCGCATATCCTGCTCGAGCATCTCTGCCAGGGTGTCTCCGACGATGATCGGCGTTGGCTTGGTGGTCGGCCTCCCTCCCAGATAATTGAGGCGCTCGGCGATCTGCTCGGCATGCTTCATCTCTTCGATGGCAATCCTCTTCAGCTCATCCTTCACCGCAAATCCCTTGATCCCTTTCCAGAGTACATGCTGCCACATGTACTGGATTGAAACCTGGATTTCCCTGGCTACGGCTCTGTTCAAAAGCTCCGCCAGCTGTTTCGACACTTCGGGCTTTTTCATGCACTTCCTCCCCTTGGCAATGGATGCAACCTGGTTTATGTATAATTGTACCACCCCGGCGCCGTCTGTCCACCGGCCGAATACGCTTTGCATGCCGCAGCGGCCCCTTCTGGGGCTTGCCGGCAGGAACAGCCCGGCGAGCGAGGTACATCACGAGGTACGGAATCCAGTTGACACCCCGCCGCCTGACGGTGTATGAACTTCGCAGCAGGATATTTCGAAGGAAGAGCGCCCATGACCAATCTTCTCTTGAGAAGGGTCTCCATCTTCATCGTCCCGGCCGCGCTTCTCGGGGCGGCGTATTGCGGCTTCGCCCGGATTGCCACCCTCCCGCCGGCATGGGGGTTGCTGGCCCCCTATCTTCCTGCCGCCTGCATCGCCGCCGGGATGTTCCTCAGCATCCACTTCCATCGTGGCCGCCCTTTTTTCGTCCTCCTGATGCTGGCGACCTTCGCCTGGTGCAACCATACTTATCTGGCCGGGGGGCCGGTCGATTTTCGCAGCCGCATCCTGTTCGAGTCTCTTTCCCTGCTCCTCCCCCTCAACATCACGCTCTTCTGTTTCATGCGGGAGAGGGGAGTTTTCAGCGTTGCGGGGCGGCTGCGGCTCGGCTTTCTTCTCGGACAGGCCATCCTCATCGTCTGGCTGATCGAGCGCAATGTCACCGGCGTGACAGAATTTCTCAGCCGCCACTTCGTTACGAGCCCTTTCCTGGAGCGTCTGGCTATCTCCCAGCCGGCCGCAGCGGTGGTCGCAATCGGCGCACTGCTCATCACCATCCGCGTCGTCCGCCGCCAGTCTCCCGTCGAGAGCGGTTTTCTCGCCTCACTCCTCGCCGTTTCCGCATGCTGCAACTGGCTAACGACACCGAATCTCCCGCTCGCCTTTCTTGCGGCCGCAGCCATGGCTCTCACCGTGGGTGTATTGAGGGATTCCTACAACATGGCCTTCCGGGACGATCTGACCGGCCTGCCGTCACGGCGCGCCCTCAACGAGCTTCTGGAAGGTCTCGGTCGACAATACGCAATCGCCATGGTCGATGTGGACCACTTCAAGCGCTTCAACGACACCTATGGCCACGATGTGGGGGACCAGGTGCTGAAAATGGTGGCGGTGAAGCTGCAGGGAGTGGGAGGAGGAGGGAAGTCATACCGGTATGGGGGTGAAGAGTTTACCGTTGTTTTCTCCCGCAAGACCGTAGCCGATGCCGTTCCTCCGCTGGAAGAACTGCGAAAGTCGATTGCCGGCTACCATCTGAGACTCCGGGGGGCCGACAGACCCAAAAAGGCGGATGAGGGGAAGCGGAAGCGGGGAGAGCGGGAGACGGGAGAAACGGTGTCGGTCACCGTGAGCATCGGCGTGGCGGAAAGCGATGAGCAGAGAAAGCCGGCCGAGGTAATCAAGGAGGCGGACAAGGCCCTCTACCGGGCGAAGAAAATGGGCCGCAACCGGCTCTGCAAGTGATATGAAGGGTCGACGCCTGCCAGCAGGAAGGAGGCGACGCAGGCTGGACGGGCCACGCACGTCGAGGAACCGAAGATGCAGCCAACTACGTGAACGATTGAACGCGATACCCGTGCGTATCAGGAGATCACAACTCCGCCCGACATGACAAACCGCACCGCCTCCTCGACGCTCATCCCGCTGTCCTGCACATCGACGGCACGGAAGAACAGGGCAAAGCCCGACGTGGGATTGGGCATGGTGGGGACGTAGACCACGACAAACCGTTCACCCTCCCGCATAACCTCGGCAGTGACAAACCCCACGGCACGCACCCCCGGACGGGGCCACTCCACGAAGACTGCCCTCCGATACGAGGTCTTTCCCTCGCGGAACACGGAAGTGAGCTGCTTGCTGGGTGTATAGATCGATTTCACGATGGGAATGCGCGACAGCAGTTCGTCTCCCCATTTGAAGAACTGGGTCCCCAGGACGTTGGTGGCAAGAAGACCGGCAAGATAAACGACCGCGAGACCCGTAAGCATGCCGAGTCCCGGAAAATGGGTTTCCCGATGGCTGAAGGCGGTGATCAGCTTGTCCAGGTAGACACCGAGGATGCCGTCGGCAAAATTGAAGAGAAATTTTAGAATGAAGATGGTAAGCCCGAGAGGTACCACAACAAAGAGGCCGGTAACGATCTTCTCTTTGAGGTGAAGGATGATTTTGTCCATGGGGGTTCTCCTCGACGGCTGACGCTCTGCCAGAAGATACCCCTTTCACGGGCAAAGTCAATATTTTCTCCTCATGTCGTCCGCCCACAAACCGATGACCCCTACAGTGCGGAATGCCTGCGGCACAATCGGGCAACGCCGGGAATTGCATTATAATTACATAATAAATACAGAATCACCTTGCATCCCCCGGCAGCCTCGGTTATTATACGATCCTAACGGTACGAACACCACTTTACCCGGGGAGGGGTTCCATGGTCTTCCTGCAGATTTTCATTGCCATTCCTGTCGTCGTCCTCGTAACTCAGCTCTATCTCTTTGCAATGTCCCGGGAGGGGGAATTGAGGCAGGTCGCCAGCCGCGGTCTGGGGATAACTTTTTCCACGTGCGGCGTTGTCAGTCTTGTCTTTCATCGGCCTTTCTTTGTGCTGCTCGGCTTCTTCCTCATCATGGTCGGCCTGCTCCTCATGGCCAAAGGACTCGACCGGCTTGACAAGAAAATCTACATCGACCGGTACGTCAACGAGCCCGGCCAGGAATAATCCCTCCTCCCCGGCACGTTCCGCATCAACCAGTCACAGTGCTCCGCTCCTGCGGAGCAGTACGGCCAGCGCTTCCGCCAGAAGCCGATACCCTGCAGCATTGGGATGGATGGCATCCGCTTTGAGATCGTCTGCCTTTTCAATCTTCGCCAGCACTCTCCCCTCGTACGGAATGTGCACCTCATCCGCGATCTCCCTATAGAACGGCGGGGGAGCAATCAAGATCCCCGGTTGCGGCACACCCACCAGGACCACGTCGGTCCCCCTCTCCCTGATCAGACGAACCATGGCCCGCACATTGTCGGCCACCTGATGCTCGTCGAGCTTCCGCAGCAGGTCGTTGCCCCCCTCGCACAGAATCACCAGACGGGGTTGAACGCGGTCGAGCACCTCGGGCAATCGCGCCAGCCCTTCCTGTGTAACCTCCCCCGGCACTCCCTCCCGAATCACCCTTCGTCCGATGAGTTTCTCCAGAACGGAGGGATAGCTCTGATCGGCGTCGGCCCCGACTCCGAATGTCAGGCTGTCGCCGAAGGCCAGCACCACAGCATCCAGAGCAAGGGGCGTCACCTGTGGCCGGCGTGCACAGGAGACCAGCAGCAGAACCGCGAGAAGCCAGAAGCTCGCGAGACGGCTTCCACCCGGGTAACGACTCATCATCCCCATCATGCTGTTCCTCGAGACATACTATTCCGTCCTTTCCCTCTTTTCAGTATACCCGCGACGACGGACTCTACCAATCCTCTCCCCGGCAGGACTGATTAGAGGTTGACATCCAGTGCAGTGAAACTTAAAGTGGTAGCAGCATATTCCCCCGGAGAGAGTATTTCGATGAAAAACAAAATGCTGAAGATTCCTCTTTTCATCATAGCCTTCGCACTGGTTGCGGGGGGAATCGCTATCGGCTACATGCGTATGCACCCCCACCTCACCAAAAGCGATCAGGATTACCTCCTCCTTTTCAAAGAGGTGATTACCCTGGTAAAGCAAAATTACGTTGAGGAAGTCGACGGCAAGAAATTGATGCAGAGCGCCGTCAACGGCATGCTCGCATCCCTCGACCCCCATAGTGTCTACCTCCCTCCTGAGCCGTTCACCGAGATGAAGGTTTCGATTTCCGGCTCTTTCGGCGGCCTCGGCATCGAGATAACCATGAAGGACGGCAAACTGACGGTCGTCGCCCCCATCGAGGACACGCCGGCATTCCGTGCCGGAATCAAGTCCAATGACTATATCGCGAAAATCGACGATACCCTGACCCGAGGGTTGAACGTCACCGAGGCAGTCAAGCGGATGCGTGGCCCCAAGGGAACGAAGGTGAGCCTGACGATTTTCCGAAACGGCGATGCGAAGCCTCTCGTCTTCCCGTTGGTACGCGATATCATCCAGACCAAGAGCGTAAAATTCCGGGCCCTGGAAAAGGGGTTCGGATACGTGCGGATCAGCCATTTCCAGGAAAAAACCGGCGACGATTTCTCGCAGGCCCTACAATCCCTGCGCGAACAGAATGGCGGAGCCCTGCAGGGTCTCATCCTCGACCTCCGGAACAATCCGGGCGGCCTTGTCGATCAGGCCGTCAAGGTAGCCGACCGGTTCATCGGCGAAAACCTGCACGACGGACTCATCGTCTACACCCAGGGGCGCCCCCCCCTGCCGAAACAGGACATTAACGCCAACATCGGAGACAAAGAGCCCCACTACCCCATGGTCGTGCTGATCAACGGGGGAAGCGCCAGCGCATCCGAGATCGTGGCAGGCGCCCTCCAGGACCACGGCCGGGCGGTAATCATGGGGACCCAGAGCTTCGGCAAGGGGTCGATCCAGTCCATCATGCCTCTCCCCGACGGGGCGGGACTGAAGCTGACCACGGCCCGCTACTTTACTCCCCGGGGACGCTCGATTCAGGCCAAGGGCATCACTCCCGACATCCAGGTGGCCCAGATGGACATGTCGAAGGCGGCCAAAGAAAAGGATGCGGAATTCCACGAAAAAGACCTGGAGAACCATATCTCCCCTGCAGCGGTGAGCGAACCGAAGGGAAAGGGGAAAGAGAAGGAAACCGAGAAGGGCAAAGAAAAGGGAAAGGAGAAGGAGGTGGCACCTTCTCTCAATCCAGAAGCGGAGCCAGCCCGGGATTACCAGCTTACCCGTGCTTTGGAGCTGGTCCGCGGTCTTTCCCTGATGCAGAAGATCAGCATGAAGAAGTGAGCCGCTCCGTGGTCCCTCCTTCCTGCAACCTCATCGTCGTCCTCGGTCCGACCGCCTCGGGGAAGACCCATCTCGGGGTGCGGCTGGCCCATACCGTGGGAGGAGAGATCATCTCCGCCGACTCCCGTCAGGTCTACCGCGGGATGGATATCGGCACCGGCAAGGACCTGGCCGAATACGACGGCATACCGTATCATCTCATCGATATCGCCGAACCGGGCGAAGACTTCAATCTTTTCACCTTCCAGCGCCTTTTTCTCGCATCCTTTGCCGATATCCGCTCCCGCGGCCGCGTCCCTGTTCTCGTGGGCGGAACAGGCATGTACCTGGACGCTGTCCTGCGGGGGTACCGCCTCGCCGAGGTGCCGAAAGACCCTGTTTTGCGGGGAGAACTTGCCCGCTTCTCCGTTGCGGAGCTGGCTGACCGGCTCCGTCACTGCTCCACCAGCCTCCACAACACCACCGACCTGCTGGACCGTGACCGACTCGTCCGGGCCATCGAGATCGCCGAATGCAAGGATGCGCACGGACCTGAACCACTCCCGGAGATCAAGGCAGTCGTCTTCGGCATCCGCTGGGACCGCAGAGAGCTGCGTCGGCGCATTACGCTGCGACTGCAGGAAAGGCTCCGTCAGGGGATGGTGGAAGAGGTGGCACGGCTCCACGCATCAGGCGTCCCGTGGGATACCCTTGATTTCTATGGTCTGGAGTACCGCTTCATTGCCCGCCATCTCAAGGGGGAACTCACGCTCAACGACATGTTCCAGAAGCTGAACAGCGCCATCCATGACTTCGCCAAGCGCCAGGAGACCTGGTTCCGGCGCATGGAGCGGCACGGTGTCGCCATTCACTGGCTGGACGGCACCGGCGGTCCCTGTGCCGAGGCGTGCGCCATTCTGGAAAATCAGGCTTCCTGATCCATGACCAGGCATTCCCCCTTTCCGGCAAACTACCTCCGATCCCGTGCCATTCAAGGTCCCTGGCGAATTGACGGGGAGGTAGGGTCAGGCTTCGCCGGTGCCGTCGTAATCCCGGCGCTTGCCGAAAGCGCCAACCTCTTCGCCACGCTCCACTCCCTCGCGGCCAATCCACCCCAGGTCCTCGCCCGCGTTCTCGTGCTCGTGGTGGTGAACCACCGGGAGGACGCCTCTACCGGCGACAAGGCGGATAATCTTCTCACCCTGAAGCAGCTGGCTGCAGGGCTTCGGGAGCTTGCCCCTCTCAGGCTCGCCTGGGTGGATGCGGCATCCCCCGGCAGGGAGCTGCCGGCAAAAGGAGGCGGGGTGGGGCTCGCCCGCAAGATAGGACTCGACCTCGCCCTTGCCCGGCTTGATTTTACCGGCCAGAATCCGCTCCTCATCTCCCTGGATGCCGACACCCTGGTCGAGCCATCCTATCTTCCCGTCGTGACCCGCCACTTTCGGGAAAACGACAGGGGTGGCGCCGTCATTCCCTTCTGTCACCGGCCGGCGGCCTCCCCGGAAGAGCAGGAGGCGATCGACCGTTACGAGTTGTTTCTACGGCACTATGTGTTTGGGCTCGCCCTCGCCTCTTCTCCCTATGCCTTCCATACCGTGGGGAGCGCCATGGCGTGCACCTCTTCGGCCTATGTTCGTGCCGGAGGGATGAATACCCGGTGTGCAGGGGAGGACTTCTATTTTCTCCAGCAACTCCACCGCACAAGCGGTGTTGACCGGGTCGCAGGCACCATGGTGTTCCCGTCACCGCGCCCGTCTCACCGGGTGCCGTTCGGTACCGGCCGAACCATTACCCGTGCCATGACAGACGGCGTTGCGACGGTCTCCTTCTACCACCCGGAGTGCTTCCACATCCTCGGCCAGTGGCTCTCCCTGGCAAAGGGATGCACCGGAGTTGCAGGCACGGAATTGCTTGACAAAGCCCGTGGCATCTCCCCCCTTCTTGCCGACTATCTCTCAGCCGTAAACTTTCCTGCCGTATGGCAGCGGCTGCAGCGCCATAGCAAGGGATGCGAGGCATTCCGGAAGGCGTTCCACGACTGGTTCGACGCCTTCAAGACCCTGAAGCTCATTCACCATCTTTCCGTCGCCCCCTATCCCCGCTGTGAACCGGAAGACTCCATCCCGCCACTCCTGCTCCAGGCAGGAGAAGAACCGGTCGCCGGCACCCAGCAGCAACTGGCCCTTCTTCGACGGCAGCAGAACGCAGCACTTCCGTCTTCCCTGGTTTCCCCTTGAAAATCACCGTCGTTTATGGAATAGTGACCACGTGGGGCACGTGCGTCGGAAGCACTTTCAACCATACCCCCTGAGGAGCAGACCCGTCGATGTACTGTGATTATTTCGGCTTTACCGAAAAGCCTTTCAACGTAACACCGAATCCCCGGTTCATCTTCCTCAGCAAAAACCATCGGGAAGCCTTTGCCCATCTCCTCTACGGTATCGACAACCACGCCGGCTTTGTCGAACTCACCGGTGAAGTGGGAACCGGCAAGACCACCGTGCTCCGCACCCTCCTCACCCAGCTGGACGACGACAATCACCGCACCGCCCTGATTTTGAATCCGTCTCTCTCCCCCGTCGAACTCCTCCGGAGCATCAACCGGGAATACAACATCCCCTGGGAAGGGATGAATCGGGCCGAACTTCTCGATGCCCTCAACCGTTTCCTCCTTGCTGAAAACCGGGAAGGGCGGACCATCACCCTTGTCGTCGATGAAGCCCAGAACCTGGAACCGGCCGCCCTGGAACAGATACGACTCATTTCCAATCTGGAAACCGAGACGGACAAGCTGATCCAGATCGTCCTGGTGGGGCAACCGGAACTCGGCACTCTGCTCGGCCGGCCGGAACTCCGGCAACTGGCACAGAGGATTACTGTGCGCTACAGCCTCTCCCCCATGGATTTTGAGGACACGGCCACCTACATCGATCACCGGGTCAAGGTCGCCGGAGGGTGGGGGACCATTTCATTCAAGCCGGCTGCTCTGAAAAGGATTTACCGGTTCTCGGGAGGAATACCGCGGCTCATCAACATCGCCTGCGACCGCTCCATCCTCATTGCCTACACCGACGAGCGGCGGGAGGTGAGCGCCCGCATGGTCGGCCGGGCCATCGCAGAATTGAAGGGGAAGGAGAAGAAGGGTTCCCCAGCCTCACGTATAGCGGCAGCGGTTTTCTGTGCACTGGCCGTCGCCATAGTCAGCGGTATGCTCTTCGTTTCCCGCCCTCCTCTCCGCTCCCCACTTCCGGTGGAGGCAACTGCCCAGCCTGCCAGCCGCCAGCCACAGCCGCAGAAGGCTGCCATCCCCCCCGACCTGTTCGATGCCCTGCGCAAGGAACAGGTCGGGAGGAGCGAACTGGAGAGCGCTGCCCTGGCTTTCAATGCCGTTGCCCCCCTCTGGAAGGTCCAGCCGTTCACCGACGAGGCAGGACCCGAGCGCTTCGCATCCCTGAAAGTCGCTACGGGGAAACGGGGGCTCCAGCTGGCGAAGTTCTCCGCAAGTCTCGATGTCCCGCTGCGGAGCAACACCCCGGCCATTCTCGAATATACCCTGCCCGGGGTCACCGGCAAACGCTACGTGGCAGTGACCGCCAGCTCTGCCTCAGGCCAGTTGACCGTCGCCCCCCCCCTCCTCGGCCGCACCTCTTTTACCCGGAGCGAAATAGAGGCGTTCTGGTCAGGGCGGGGGTACGTCCCTTGGAAGAATTACCGGCAAATTCCCCGGCTGGTGGCTGTGGGTGCTCGGGGAACAGGAGTGACCCGCCTCCAGGAACTCCTCCGTACTGTCGGCGTGTACAATGGCCCCCAGAATGGAGTGTTTGACGCCGCAACTATCGCCGCCGTCAGGAAATTCCAGGCAGGGCGGGGGATCGGCCCCACGGGGACAGTTGACAGCCTTACCCTGATGCTCCTCTATCAGTCTGCGGGAAGATTTTCACCACCACGGCTGGTGGCAAGCAGGGAGACCACGCCATGAGTTCCATCCTGAAGGCACTGCAGAAGCTGGAACAGGAACGGGCAGCCCGGCGTGGCGGCCCGCCGGACATAACCGGCGCCATCGCACGACAGACGAAGGCGGCCAAGCCTTCTCCATCGTGGCTGCTGCCGGTCGGCGTGACCCTCGGTGCCGTGGTTGCAGTAGTCGTCACGTACTCCTTCATGGGTGGCTTTTCTCACGAAAAGAACACAACTACCGCAGCAAATTCGCCGCCGACATCGCCATCGTCGCGGGAAGCATTGCTTTCCTCTCCACCCGCAACCTCGGTACCCAGTACCGCTCTTCCTTCCGCTCATCTTCCGGCAGTCTCACCAGCAAAGGGCACCCCGATACTCGCGCGCCCTGTTCCGCAGCTCGTACCACCGTCTCCGGCGCCGGCTCTACCGAAGCCCCCGGCACCTCCTGTTTCCCCGGCACCATCTGTGCTCCCTGCCCCGACAAACAACGCCGCGCTGCCGGGCAGGCAGATGACACCCGCACCGGCGTCTTCACGGGGCGACACACCGGTCATCGCCGTCTCGGGAATCGCCTGGCAGAAGGACAGTTCGGACCGGCTGGCGGTGATCAACGGCTCGCCCGTGAGCGAAGGAGCCACCGTAGAAGGGGCACGGGTCGAAGAGATATTCCCCGACAAGGTCCGCTTTTCCTACCGGAACGAGCATTTCGATGTGCAGCTGGGGAAATCCTCCCGGTAGCCGTCGCGAGAGAGTCCTCACCCCATGGGAAAACCAGCTCACGAAACAACCGTCTGGGAATCGATCTGCACCCGGTGCGGCCTCTGCTGTTTCGAGAAATTCGAAGAGGGAGACGGCACCATTTTCTTCACCCAGACCCCCTGCCGTTACCTGGACGTGGTAACCCGCGAATGCCGGATCTACGAGCGGCGCTTCACCATCAATCCCGAATGCATCAAGCTCACGCCGCAACTCGTCAGGAAACTCCACTGGCTCCATGACGGGTGCGGATACGTGCAGGCGTTACGAAAGAAGGCCCACCATGGAAACGACTAAGGAACCACGGAATGTCAATCTCACCCTCGTCAAGGGGGGAAAGCTATCCCCGGGGGAGTTTGCCCGTCTCGCCATTGCGGAGAAGGTGGAACACCTTCGAGGGATCGGTACGACGAAGCTCCGGTTGGATATGATGGTGGCCGATCCCGACGCCGGGGAGCTTGCCCGCTCGTTCCCTCCCCAGGAAATGTTCTGGCTGATCAAGGAGATCGGCGAGGACGACGCTCTCGAACTGATTCAGCTCTGCTCGCCGGAGCAGCTGATCTTCTTCCTCGACATGGAAATCTGGAACAGGCGGGCTTTTTCCCACGAGAGGTTTCGCACGTGGCTGGGATACATTCTCGAAGGGGGGGAGGACCTCGTCCGGGAACTTCTGCCGGATCTCGACCAGGAGATCGTCATCCTGTTCCTCAAGAAGATGATCATGGTGGGCGGCGGCATCGGCGAGCTTGCCAGCGACGAGGAACGGTTGGCCCCCTGGGACCATTCCTTCGACAATATCTACTTCATCACCTTCAAGGACAAGGAACACGCCCGGCTGGTCGGCACATTCCTCGACATGATCTACCGCATTGACCACCCCCTCTACCTCCACCTCATGGAAGGGGTGAAAAACGAGATGGCCACGGAACTCGAGGAACTCGCCCTTCAGTTCCGCGCCGGCCGACTCGCCGATCAGGAAATTCCCGAGTTTAATGAAGCCGCGACCATGTATGCCCGCCTCGACCCGGCAACCTTTGTCCCGGCCGGCACCAAGACCCCGCTGGGCGCCACGGCGGAGGGAACCATGCCGGCACTCGCAGCTGGAGCCGGTTCCTTCCTGCAACGGGTGTTGGCACAGGCAGCCGACGCCGGAGTGGGGGCAGAGATGCTCTATCTCGTGAACAGCGCGCTGGTGGCCGAGGGCTCGATGCCTTTCGATGCCGAAACCATGGGGTATGTTCTGCAGAGGGTCCACGGTTGCCTCTCCATCGCCCTGGAATATCTGAGTGACGGCGACGAGGCGACAGCCGCGGCGATCGTCCGGAAGGAGTACCTGAAACGACTCTTCCAGGTGGGATGGAGCATGCTTTTGAAGCTCAAGGAAAGGGCAGAGGAGTTGGCAGGCGACAACTACACGTCAGAGAGGGCTCTGGAAGGTCTCAAGGCGCGGCGCCCGCGCTTTTACCGGGCTCTCGACCCGGATCGCGTCGACGGCTACCGGGAGTTCCGGGAGTTGGAGGACGTACGCAAGATGGAAGAGCTGCTGGCATCGCTGGGACACGGCAGGGGGAAATGATCACCACCCGGCCGTTCAGTCCCTGGCGGCAAAGATGGGCCCATCACCCGCCCCGTACCCGCTCCCCCCTCACCCCCTGCCGGTTCGCCCCGACCACCTTCACGACTGTCTCCGAGTTGATGAGTTCATCCCCTCCTGCCAACTGCACCGGAATGTAGTTCCTGGAAATCCCCCGCAATCGCCCGCTGCCCTCCCTTTCCTGAACAAGCACCTCCAGTTCCCTGCCGACAAAGCTCCGGTAGAAGGCGAGCCGTTTCTTCTCGCCAAGTTGCCGGAGAACAGCGGCCCGCTCGCGGCTCACGGCCGGTTCGACCTGACCGGCCATGGTCGCCGCCGGAGTGCCCGGTCTGGGAGAAAAGGGGAAGACATGGAGGTACGCCACGGGGAGCGAGGCGATGAAGCCCAAGCCCTCGGCAAACTCGGCGTCGGTTTCTCCGGGAAAACCGGCAATCACGTCGCAGCCGATGCAGATGCCGGGGACGTCGGCCACCAACTTCTCAACCACGGCCCGGAAGGAGTCCCTGGAGTAGTGGCGGTTCATCCGGGCAAGGACCGCTCCGCTGCCGCTTTGGAGGGGGATATGAAGGTGGGGGCAGACGGTCCGGGAACCGGCGAGGAAGCGGATGAACTCCGGTGATACCTCCATCGGCTCCACCGACCCGACCCGGAGGCGGGGGACGAGGCGAGCCTCTTCCGCAACGGTGAGAAGCGCGAGAAGACTCGTGGGAGGAGTGAGATCGAGGCCGTAACAGCCGAGGTGGATGCCGGTCAACACCACCTCCAGGAACCCTTGGGCGGCAAAGGCGTCAATCCCCGCCAGGACGTCCGCCGGCGGAACGCTCCGGCTCTTCCCCCGGGCGTAGGGCACGATGCAGTAGGAGCAGAAGGCGTCACAGCCGTTCTGGATCTGGAGGAAGGCGCGGGTGTGCTCGGCAAAGCTCTCCAGGGGGAGCCGCACCGCCGCAGACTCGGCTGCAATATCGGACACCACCACCTGCGGTCCGTTGACGGTTTCCCGGAGCAGGGTGGCAATCTCCTTTTTCTCCGCATTGCCGAAGATCAGGTCAACCTCCGGCATTTCCCTGATCCGGTCAGGGGCAAGTTGGGCGTAACACCCGGTCACCACGATCCGGGCCGCCGGGTTCTGACGCTGGGCGCGGCGGATGAGCTTGCGGGACTCGGCATCGGTCCGGGCAGTGACGGTGCAGGTGTTGATGACATAGATGTCGGCCGGCTCCGAAAAGGGAATGACCCGGAATTCCTCCTTGCCGAGGATTTCCGCCATGGCAGCCGATTCGAACTGGTTGGTCTTGCACCCGAGAGTGGTTATGGCGACGGTCTGTTTCATGGATTTGAATGCTCGTTTCAGGTTGCGGTTTGCGGGTTGCGGGTTTCGCGTTGGACGTTGGGTTCTTCAACTCGAAACGCGTACCTCGAAACTCGAAACCTTGTTTTCAATCCACCCTCCCCCCAGCACCTCGTCGTCACGGTAAAAGACCACGGCCTGACCTGGGGTTACCGATTTCTCGGGGGCGAGGAACACGACCTCCGCCCGGTTTCCCGGTAACGACCTGATCCGGCAGGGGACCGGCTTGTGACGGTACCTGATCTTGCAGGAGGCCTCCACCGCTTCTCCGGTGGGGGGGATGATCCAGGTGACATCGACGGCAAGGAGGCCGCTGCTTGCCAGTTCGACCCGGTGACCGACCACCACCTCCCGCCGCTCCGTGTCGACTCCGAGGACATAGAGGGGGTGGGGATGGGCTATCCCGAGCCCCTTCCGCTGTCCCACCGTATAGCGGTAGGTCCCCTCGTGGCTTCCGACGACATGCCCTCGTCTGTCCACGATCTTTCCAGAAAGATGACCTTTCCCCCTTGCCTCTTCGAGGAAGCGGACGTAATCGTTGTCAGGGATGAAGCAGATCTCTTGGCTCTCCCCTTTTTCGGCGACCCGCAGTTTGAAGTGCGCCGCCAGTTTTCTCACTTCCCCCTTGGTCATCCCGCCAAGGGGAAACAGGGTCGAAGCCAGCTGTTCCTGGGTCAGGGTAAAGAGAAAATAACTCTGGTCCTTGGCCGGGTCGACGCCGGTGCGCAGATGCCAGAGCCCATCCGCATCCCGGTCCACACGGGCATAATGGCCGGTGGCAAGCAAATCGGCACCGAGTTCCCGAGCTTTTTGCAGGAGGAGGTCGAATTTGATCCGCTGGTTGCAACGGACACAGGGGTTGGGCGTCCGGCCGTGGAAGTACTCGGCGACGAAATCGTCGATTACCAGACGCTGGAACTCCTCCTCGAAATTGACCACGTAGAACGGGATGTCCAGGTGCTCCGCCACGCGGCGGGCGTCATGGATATCGTCGAGGGAGCAGCAAGTTCCGAACACCTCACCGTCCGGAGCGGAAAAGGAGGAATGGTCCCATACCTGCATGGAGATGCCGATGATTTCGTACCCTTGTTCACGGAGCAGGGCCGCCGTTACGGAAGAATCCACCCCGCCACTCATGGCGACCACGACGCGCTTGCTTGTATCGATTTTTGGCATAATGTGATCTGAATGTGGAATACGGAGTGTGGAACAACGGAATGAACTGTGAAACCGTCGTATGTACCTTCCTGCTGTGTGCCGTCTGGAAACCCTCACGTCGGAGCTCGCGGGCCGATCAGGACGATGTTCATACCGCCTTGCGCTCACCGGATTCCGGTTTCCAATTCCCCCGCAACCGTTCCACGATCCCCGGCAGAACCGCAAGGAGATGATTAACGTCATCGTCGCTATTTTCCCGGCCGACCGAGAAGCGGATCGCCCCACCGGCTACGGCAGGTTCGACCCCCATGGCGGCAAGAACATGGGAATGCTTCAGCGTGCCGGAACTGCAGGCGGCGCCGGAAGAAGCCGCTATCCCTTCAAGGTCAAGGCTTGCGAGGAGGGAATCCGCCGCCGTTCCGGGAAACGAGAGATTCGTCGTGTTCGGCAGTCGATGACACGGGTCACCGTTCACCAGGACACCGGGTACACTGGCCAGGATTCCCTCTTCCAGGCGGTTGCGCAGCACCTGGAGACGTGCAGGCTCGGCGGCCAGGGAACCGCGGGCAAGTTCGCATGCCTTGCCAAAGGCAACAATCCCCGCCACGTTCTCCGTCCCCCCCCGCCGGTGGCGCTCCTGGGAACCGCCGTGGATGAAGGAGTGAACCTTGACCCCTTTTCTCACCACCAGGGCGCCGGTTCCCTTGGGACCATAAATCTTGTGGGCCGAGAGTGACAGGAGCAGGATGTTTTCCTCCCGGCAATCAAGGGGTATGCGACCGGCCGACTGGACGGCATCGCTGTGAAAATAGATCCGATGTCGGGCAGCCACCTCTCCGATCTCCCGTACCGGGGAAATCGTGCCGGTTTCGTTATTGGCGTGCATTACTGAAATGAGAATGGTCCGGTCGGTGATCGCCGCGCTGACTCGATCCGGATCGATCCTGCCCTGCCGGTCCACCTCGATCCGGGTTACCTCGTACCCCTCTCGTTCCAGGTGGAGACAGGTGGCAAGGACAGCCGGGTGCTCCACCCTTGTGGTGATGATATGATTCCCTCTCCCTCTCAGAGCCGCGGCAACCCCAGAGATGGCCATATTGTCGGCCTCGGTCCCCCCCGAGGTGAAGACCACTTCGACGGGGTCGCAGTTGACGAGACGTGCCACCTCCTCCCTGGCCTCTTCCATTGCCGCCCGTGCCTTGCGGCCAGCTCCGTGGACACTGGAAGGATTGCCGAACGACTCCCGGAAATAGGGGAGCATGGTCTCCACGACCCGGGGATCAACCGGCGTCGTGGCGTTGTAATCCAGATACGCCTCTCGCACCGTCAATTCACTCCCGTCCGCAACGGTACGGCATCCGCCTCAGGCACTTCCTCGTTCACCAGTTTGTGCTTCGCCTCGCTGGTCAGTTCCTCCAGGTTGATGTCATTGAGAAACCCCCTGATCCGTTCGCCGAGCCCCTTCCAGACATTATGGGTGATGCAGCGGGAGTTTCGGTGGCAAGCCGCCCCGCCGTCATCAAGGCATGCAACGGGATTAAGGGATTCTTCCACCGTAGCGACAATCTCTCCAACCCTGATAAGGAAGCTGTCCCTCGCCAGGACATACCCGCCCCCCGGCCCGCGGACGCTCTTGACGATATTGCCTTTCTTCAACCGGAAAAAGAGCTGTTCCAGGTAATTGAGGGGGATTTCCTCACGCTGGGCAATCTCTCGCAAAGATACCGGGCGTCCCTGGGAATGCAGGGAGAGATCGACCATCGCCCGAACGGCATACTGTGCCCTGGTGGAAATTCGCACGCCTCAGTTGCCTCTCTCGACCTTCAGCCTGAGTGATTCGTGTTCGGTTGCCAGCGCCGCATATTTTCGCTCCAGTTCCCGGATCTGGTCAAACAGGCAGGAGATGGCCTTTGCCTCAGGGTCGGGGAGTTTGCCATGTTCCAGGTCGATCTTGTCGGTCGGTCTATCCATTGCCATGACCACCCGCCCTGGAATCCCGACTACCGTGGAGTTGGGAGGGACTTCCTTCACCACGACAGAATTGGAGCCAATCTTGCTCCCCTTGCCGACGGTGAAGGGGCCGAGAACTTTCGCCCCGGAACCGACCACCACATTGTCATCGATGGTAGGATGACGCTTGACCTTCTCCCAACTCACTCCTCCCAAAGTCACCCCATGGTAGAGAGTGACATTATCGCCGATCTCGGCTGTCTCGCCAATGACGACCCCCATGCCGTGGTCGATGAAAAAGCCCTTCCCAATGGTGGCGCCAGGATGGATTTCGATCCCCGTGAAAAAGCGCCCCAGATGCGAGATGAATCTGCCGAGGAAAAAGAGCTTTCGCTGCCAGAACCAGTGGGCGACCCGGTGAAACCAGAGGGCGTGGAGTCCCGGATAGCAGAAAATTACTTCAGCCACGCTTCTCGCAGCCGGATCGCGATCAAATACCGCCTTGATATCATATCTCAGGGCTGCGAACATGGGATCTCCCTTCTGCTTACCTGCGCCTTTTCTTCTCTGATAGCATACCTTACAAATTTTATCAACTATTTAAAGCTGAGAAAATTACAATCATAGTTGTATTGCACACACAAAAAAACCGGGGCCTCAAGGAAAATTTCCGCTGAGGCTCCGGTGTACGATGAGTGCAATGGGAAGCCGGCTCGAAGAAGATAGTGATCACGTGATGAAAATTAATTATGGGGAAAACGAGGCCATTCCGCGCGACGCAGTATCGAATTCGAGGATGAAATGACAGCTTGACTGCTCCTGGTGTACCGTTCGATGCATTCTTTCAGCTGGTCGAGAGCGGGAGTGCGAAGGTAAATCTGCTCCCCTTGTCGGGGACGCTCCATGCCCAGATTCTTCCGTTGTGGGAATCGATGATTCGCTTACAGATGGCAAGTCCGAGACCGCTCCCCCGTTTCGGTCCGGCCGCGGATTTCACTTGGCAGAACTCGTCAAATATTTTCTCGATATATTTCTCCGGGATTCCAACCCCCGTGTCTGAAACAGAAACATGCACCTCGGTGCCGCACTTCTCGACGGAGACGATAATTTCCCCCCCCTTGGGAGTAAACTTGATGGCATTGCCGATGAGATTGGTCAGAACGCTGTGGATTTTCTCGGAGTCGAACAGTGCATACAATTCCTCTTTCGCAGGTTCCAGGCATATCTGCAGACCGCTTCTTTCGGCCAGGGGAGCCAATGCCGAGCGTACCTCCCGAACCGGCTCCATGATGCTCTTTGCCTCGATGTGGTATGCTGTCTTGTCCGAATCGAGCCGCGACAGATCCAGCATATCGTCGATAAGATCAACGAGCCGTTCGCTGCTTTCCAGAGCCGCGTCCAGGTATTGAAGCTGCCGTTCGGTCAGTGTCCCTTCGTCCGACTCCTTGATGAGGGAGCAGTAGCTGTGAATGATCGTCAACGGAATACGCAATTCATGGGTTGCGGTATTGATGAAGTTCGATTTCAGCTGATCGAGACCCTTGAAATGCTCATTGACCTGTTCCAGGTGCTTTTGCTGGTTCCTCTCGTCCGTAACATCGGTGAAGACGAGTATAACGTAATTCCCCTGCAGGAGGTGGTCACTGACCGAGACGGACAGGCAACGTTTCTCTCCCGATTTCGTTTTGAAAATGAGGTCATATTTTTTCCTGAAATCGCGGCCGAGGAAAAAGTTCATGTGATTTTCCATGGCTTCCTGAAAACTCTCCTCCTCCCAGAAATCCTGGAGAGTGAGCGCCAGCGCCTCATCCCGGCTGTATCCGAGAATCTCCAGGGCAGCCCGGTTAACATAGACCGGCTCTCCCCGGACATTCAACGCCATCAACCCTTCGGAAGCATGCTCGAACAGGGTCTCGAACACTCCTTTTTCCCTCAACTCCAGTTCCAGTCTCTCCTTAACCTCACGCAACCCATCGGACTCTTCCCGTATTTTTTCGTATAAGCGGGCATTTCTCAAGGCACTTGCCGAAACGTTGGCAACCAGCTTGCAAAAACCTATTTCACGGTCGCTGAACGCACCTTCTTCAGCCGCGGCCCGGAGCATGAGGGTGCCGATCACTTCGCAGCGATAGATAACCGGCAATACAATGGTTGTATCAAAGTCGACCCTGGCCAGGTTTTCTTTTACACCGTCCATGAGGGGATGATTCTTCACATCGTGGAGGAAAAGGCATTCCCCGGTCCGCACCACCTCCCGGATCTCCGGGTACTTGTCGAGGTCGATGCGCAATCCCCTGACCCCGGGATTGTCGCTCGATGCCAGGACCAGACCATAGCCGTCCTCCTCCAGAACCCTGGTGAGTGAACAGCGCTTCACCTGAATATGCGCGGCGATCTTATCGACAATGATCTGGAGAATTTCCTGCGTGTTCAGGGTAGAGGTCACGGCCTGGGAAATATCCAGCAGCACTTCGTAGTCAGTGATCTTTTGCCTGCACAGTCCCACTGTTTCACACTTGGCAAGATTCGTCTCGATGCGCACCAGCAATTCCTTATCGGAAAAGGGTTTGGTCAGATAATCGTCGGCACCGGCCTCGAAAACTGCGACGAGATTTTCCCTCTCTTTGCCCGCGGTGGTAACGATGACCGGAATCGATGAAGTACGGCGGTCATTCTTGATCATTCTACAGGCCTCAACCCCATCCATCACCGGCATAAACAGATCCATTACAATAAGTTCCGGCTCCCGCTCAACCGCCATCGTATAGGCGGTTAGACCGTCACCAGCCTCATCAACAAGGTATCCCTGTGGAGCTAGGACATCACGCATGATTCGCAGGGCGAATTTCTGATCATCAACCAACAAAATTCTTTTTGCTTTCATGGAAGCTCCCGCACACGAGCGCTCAGGTTTGGACACAAGGAAGTCCTGAACGACACCAGAGCAATTTACGTACCTTTTCGTGACGATCAGACAGCAGTGCGTGTTCGGGGGGGTAGCGAAAATGCACTTCAGCCCCCCCCCAGGCTCTTGTCACATCAACCTGAAAGTCAGCATAGAGACCACTCCACCGTCCGTCGAGAACGCCGGCAAGAGTTTTCCAACGTGGATGAAAATTCCGATGTGGCGGCACCCTAGTCACTTTGTCCCCGGTATGCTCCTCCATTACCAAGACATCACCATGTCAAATTACTGGCATTTATCAGCCAATACCCCGATTTTGCCGCAAACTTTTCAGCCAAATGACGATATTTGACAACTTGTGTCAATATATTGGCGCTGAATTATCGCACCGTTAACATAAAAAAGAGGCAGCCATATGCGACTGCCTCTTTCCCCTGCTCAACCTCACCGGTACATGCGACTACTGTTATTCCGAACGTGCAGTGCGAGATTCTTCCGGTTTTCTTCCTGCTCCGTACACCACCTCGTAGGTAGCCGGAATACCTGCCGGGACTGCGTACTCCTGTCGGTAGATATCCATCATGGTCAGCATGATCCTGCGTTCGGCCAGGCCCGATGAGGTCGGGGGAGTGGTAACTCCGGCACCGATACCGCGAATGGCCCGTAAAAGTGTGGGCACATCGGGATAATGGGTAATTTCCAGCTCCGACCAGGCTTTACATTCGATAAAGCCGCACCGGTCAAGGGCTGACTCGACTTGAGCTGCGAGAGGAAACGAATGGGTGCGGGTTTCTTCCTCTCTCCTGATCAGAGCGTGGGAGCGGCGGTAGGCACTGCGCAGTTCGAAAAGCGTCGCATATCCGAAAAGGGCAAAGCGAAAGGAGCCGCCAGGCGCCATCACCCGCAGCGCTTCGGCAAACGCAGCATCAAGAGCATCCAGCCATTGGAACATCGAAGTGGAGACCACAAGGTCGAATACACCGGTTGCAAAGGGAAGCTGCTCAGCGTCACCGGTTATGATATGGGCAGACTCACCGATGTTATTCCGTGACGCCCTTGCCATCC
>Ga0335085_10000702_pt1 | contig 87579 bp, 85 predicted proteins | sample Lox_Sample_45_FD_206712 | JGI IMG/M metagenome (GOLD analysis project Ga0335085, IMG submission 206712) | Soil microbial communities from Loxahatchee National Wildlife Refuge, Florida, United States - Lox_Sample_4.5 | ecosystem: Environmental > Terrestrial > Soil > Wetlands | place: USA... | reverse complement strand
GCGATCTGGAGGCAGCATTTGTTTACCTGAGTTCGCGCCGGGATGTGAATGCCGCGAAAATCGGGTCGATCGGGTGGTGCATGGGAGGAAGCTGGTCCATCAAGTTCGCCGTGGATCAGCCGAAACTCGCAGCCTGCGTGGTGAATTATGGCTGGCTTCCATCAGATGCGGCGCTGATTGCCAAAATCAAGGCACCGGTGCTGGGAAATTTCGGAGCCGAGGACCAGGGAATCCCTCCCAAGGATGTGAAGGCGTTTGAGACCGCGATGAAGGCAGACGGAAAGACCGCAGATATCAAGATCTATGACGGCGCGGGGCACGCTTTTGAAAACCCCAACAACAAGCAGGGCTACCGGCCGGAAGCGGCCGCCGATGCGATGCAGCGGAGCTCTGCGTTCTTTCAGAAATATCTTAAATAGGCAGGCCGGATTATTCCGAAGACGATAGGACCCAAAGGCTTATGGCTCGCCGTCACCCTCTCCGGCACCACCCATCTCGTGGTCGAGGGCCTTTTTGGAGTCGATTGTCGGCAAGCCTGCTTTTTCGAGTTGCCTGTCGAGCTCGGGTATTTGCGTTTCCCGGATTTCTTCCCAGCGCCGAGAGACTTCGCTGAGTTGGGCCGTGAGTTCCGCGTAAACCTGGCTTGCCTGGGTTGTAGGAGCCGCATCGGCCGAGTCCGCGATGGCCAGCAATTGACCGAAATGCTGATTGAGGGAAGAGAGATTCTCAGGTTGCTTGCCGTTGGGCGGAGTACCGAAAAACGTGCTGACAGTGGCACCCGCTAGCTGGGCGCATTGTTTATCCAAGGATTCCAGGGATTCCGCCAACTTCCCTTTTGCTTTGGGTGAGACTGCTTTGATCTGCGCGCGCACGGACTCCACCTGGCCCAGGGCGTCGTAGCTTTGATTCATGCCAGAGATCGCGCCGTTTTCGAGATTCGCCTTCGCCTCGAGATCCGCCAGGCTGGTCTTGATGCGGGGGTCCATGCGGACGGCGAGTGACTGCGTATACTTCTTGCCATCCACGGTCAGCTTGACGGTGTAATTGCCGGGGACAACCCAACTACCAAGCGGCAACAGCGGTGTGTCGTGCGCGATGGCAGAGATGGGAAATTCGTAGTTGAGCGCCCTGGGAGATGCTCGGCGCAGGTTCCATACGAAGCGGTGCATTCCCGGTTCGCGGGAGAGAATCTGCGATGGGCGGACCCAATACATCGGGATGGGATGTTCGCCGGCGATTTTTTCCATGTTGAGCGGCGGATCGTCGCTGGAATATCGGCGAACGGTGGCGCCTGCCGAATCCAGGATTTCGAGAATGACCGGATCTTTCGCGGCGGAGGCAAGGTAGTAGTCGAGGATGGCTCCGTCCGGCGGATTTTTCCCGGCGGGAGTTTCCGGAGGAAGCGGAGTGTCCGGGTTGCGGTTCCAGCGCCAGCGGATAGCTTCCTCGGGCTGGAAAAGGAACGCCGGAGAATGCGCGACCTGCTCCGTAAGCTGCCGGAGCGGCGTGACGTCATCGAGAGTCCAGAAGGAACGCCCGTGCGTGCCGACAATCAGGTCATCGCCGTGGATGGTTAAATCGCGCATGGAAGTGTGCGGCAGATTGAGCTGCAGGGATTGCCAGGAATCTCCATCGTTGAAGGAAATATGGACGGAAGTTTCCGAGCCGGCGTAGAGCAATCCCTTCCGCACGGGATCTTCACGGACGACGTTGACGGGCGCATTGTCGGGAAGCGCAACGATAATTTCCTGCCACGTCGCTCCATAGTCCCGCGTCCGATAAATGTGCGGCATCAGGTCATCAAGGCGGAAGCGATTAATAGCGGCGTACGCTGTGCCTGCTTCGAAATGCGAGGCTTCGAGAATCGAGACCTTGCTCCACGAAGTGAGCTGTGGCGGGGTCACGTTTTTCCAGGTCTTGCCGCCATCGCGCGTAAGCTGAATCAAGCCATCATCGGTGCCCGCCCAGATCGTGTCGGCTTCCTTGAACGAAGGAGCCACGGCGTAGATCGTTCCGCGATGCTTCCCTTTCTCCGGGTCGCCTGCGGAAAATGCGCCGAGGTTGGCGGGGATTTCGGGATTCTCACGGGTCAAGTCAGGACTAATCACCTGCCAGGTGCGGCCGCCGTCGGTGGTTTTGAAGAGAACATTGGCGGCAAAGTAGAGTGTGCCGGGCTCGAAGGGCGAAAAGACGATGGGCAGCGTGCGGTTGTAGCGATACTGGCCGGTGCGGATGGGCTCGGGCGAGACGTTGGCGTATTCGTTGAGTTGCTGATTGGTGCGCGTAATGCGGCCGCCGTAAAGAATATTGGGATCGCGCGGGTCCACGGCGATGTAGCCGTACTCCTCGATCCCGGGCAGGCTCCATTCGCGGAAGGTGATTTCCCCCATGTCGCTGCGGCTCTGCGTGGCCGCTGCGCCGCTTTCCTGCTGCGCGCCATAGACCCAATAGGGAAAACGGTTGTCCGTGGTGACGTGATAGAACTGCGCGGTTGGCTGGTTGTACCAACTGCTCCAGGTCTGGCCGCCATTGACGCTGATGACCGCACCCTGATCGCTCGATAAAGCGATGGTCTGGGCGTTCAGCGGATCGATCCAGATGCGCTGGTAGTCGTCGCCGCCCGGCGCGCCTTTGAAGCCCGCGAAGGTTTTGCCGCCGTCGGTAGATTTCCACGTCGTGGTGTTCGCGACATAAAGAGTTTCGGGATTGTCGGGCGAGACCGCAATGCCCATGGCGCCGGGGCCGCGCCCACCAATGCGGTGGTCTTCGTTGACATGCTGCCAGCTTTCGCCTGCGTCGTCGGAGCGGTAGATGCCTGGCTCCTTGTCAGCTTCGAGAGAAAGGTACATACGCTTGGGATTACCGGGAGCGATGGCAATGCCAATGCGGCCGATTTTGTCGCCTGCGCCCGGGAGCCCTTTGGTGATCTGCCGCCAAGTGGTGCCGCCGTCGGTGGATCTATAGAGGCCGCTGCCCTGGATGACGAACGATTCGCCGCTGCGGATTTCCCAGGGAGCCACGCGGGCGGCCCAGAGCGCAGCGAAGAGCGTTTGCGGATTGCCGGGGTCCATCACCAAGTCAGCGGCGCCAGTATTTTCGTCTTTATAGAGGACTTTCTCGAAGGTTCTGCCTCCGTCGAGCGAACGGAAAACACCGCGTTCCTGGTTCGGGCCATAAGGGTGACCCTGCACGGCGACGAATACGCGATCGGGATTTTTCGGGTCGACGACGATTGCGGTGATTTGCTGTGCATCTCGCAGGCCAAGATGGGTCCAGGTTTTTCCGGCGTCGGTGGATTTGTAAAAGCCGTCGCCAACGGCCAGATCCGGACGCTGCAGACCTTCGCCGCTGCCGACGTAGAGAATGTTGGGATCGGAGGGCGCCACTGCCAGCGCGCCGACCGAACCCAACGTTTGCTCATCGAAAATCGGGAACCAAGTGTTGCCGAAGTCGGTGGTCTTCCAGACGCCGCCGTTCACCGCAGCCATATAAAAGACATTGGGTTGCTGGGGAACGCCGCTAATGGCCACGGTGCGGCCCGCGCGGAAGGGCCCGATGCAACGCCAGCGCATTTCCGAGTAAAGGTGAGGATCGTATTGCTGCGCAGTGGCTGGGATGTAGGAAGACGCATAGAATACGAGACAAACCAAGGCGGCCGGTTTAAAGGAGCGAAACATTTTCTATTCTCCAGAAGACACAGGAGAATAACGCGAGGTTGCAGGCGGAGCAAATCTCAATTGGGCCCAAGTGCGATGCATCACAGTACATACTTGCGGGATTGGTATAGACTTAGGGTCCGTCCAAATCGCTTCATTTCGGGGATGTGCTTACAACTGTGGGAGAAAAACATGCGAAAGAACTATTTCACTTTCTTGGTCTCCATCGGGTTGCTTTTGACCACCGGGCTGCTCTTCGCGCAGACAAAAGAGGAAGAACCTGCCGCGAATTTGACAACGAAGTCCGTGCCGGCGATCGGCTATGAAATCGGCGCGGGGGCCACGAAGATCAATCTGGTGGCAACCAGCGCGGCCAGCGGGGCCAGCGGAGAGGCCAAGGTGGAGGCAAAGAAGGGCGGGACAACCGTTGAAGTCAAAGTAAAAGGAATGCCCCAAGCGACGGCCCTGGGGCCGGAATTCCTGACGTACGTGGCGTGGAACGTTTCGCCCGATGGCGGGGCGCACAATCTCGGCGAAATTCCGATCGACAAGAATGGTGAAGGCAAGCTGACAGCGACCGCGCCTTCGCAGACCTTTTCCCTGATTGTCACCGCGGAGCCTTATTTTGCCGTGCGCCTTCCGAGCGAATTAGTGGTCCTGGAGAATGAGAAGAAGAAGAACACCAAGGGCCAAGTCTTTCCGGATACGAATTACAAGCTGATGTTCCGCAACCAGTATGCGCGGACCGGGAATCCGCTGGCGTTGACGCCGGATCTCAAGAAAACCCCGCTTGATGTCTATGAGGCCCGAAATGCGGTGGCTATCGCGAAGGATCGTGGGGCGGACAAGTATGCGCCAGAGATCTTCACGAAGGCGACGGCCAGCTTGCAGATGATGGAAAATGCCATCACCGGGAAGTCTGAAAAGAACCAGATCATTACCACGGCACGGCAAACGATCCAATTCGCTGAGGATTCGCGAGCCATGGCCACCTATCGCGCGGACCAGGAACGCATCCAGCAGGAAAAGGAAGCCGCAGCAACGGCCGCAGCAGCCAAGGCCAAACAGGAAGCCGAAGCCAAGGCCGCCGAGGAAGCCAAACGCCAGGCCGAACTGACCGCCGCCAAGGAAGCGCAGATGAAGGCGGAAGCAGAAGCTGCCGCGGCCAAAGCCAAGGCGGAAGCCGACACAGCGGCCGCAAAGGCCAAGGCCGAGCAAGAGGCGCTGCAGGCCAAGGAAGCCGCCGCCAAGGCGGAGGCTGAACGCCAGCAGCAGCAGGCAGAAGAAGCGCGGAGAGCAGCCGCGGCACTTCGCGCGCAGCTTCTGGATCAGCTCAACCGCGTTCTGGACACGAAGGACACGCCGCGTGGCCTGGTAGTGAATATGGCCGATGTGCTCTTTGAGACCGGTAAGTATGCCTTGAGCCAGGATGCCCAACTGAAACTTGCCAAGCTGGCCGGCATCATCCAGGCGCATCCGGGGCTCAACCTGGCGATCGAAGGACATACGGACACGACGGGAACCCCTGACTTCAACATGAAACTATCGCAGCAACGCGCTGACGCCGTCCGGAATTTCCTGATTGCGCAGGGCCTGTCTGCGGACACCATTACTGCGGTGGGCATGGGCCAGGACAATCCGGTCGCGGATAACGCCACGGCCGCCGGCCGCAAGCAGAACCGCCGCGTGGAGATCATCGTCTCCGGCGAAGTGATCGGCCAGAAGATCGGAAAGTAGCCGGCCGAAAGGCTATCGAGACAATCGAACACGAGAAGAAATGGCCGACTCCGGGAGTCGGCCATTTTCCATTTGGACCGCTCTTGGATTAGTCGGCGGCTTTCTTCTTTTTATTTTCTGCCGGCCGGGCGGGGGTGCCGTCGGCTTTGACGTAGTGGGCGTACCAAGCGAGCAAGCGCTCGTACAAATCCTTATTGTGAGAGGGCGTCTTGAACTCATGGTATTCGTCCGGGTAGACGACCAGCATGGTTTCCCGGTCGAGTTCCTTGAGCGACTGGTACATCTGCTCGCCACCGAGGATGGGAACATTGCAATCGATGTTGCCGCCGACGAAGAGCGTCGGGGTAAGAATGTTCTTTACACGGTAGAAGGGCGCGATGCGGTCCCAAAGCTCGCGGTTCTCCCAGGGGTAGCCCAGTTCGATCACATATTCGCGCTGGTATTGGTCGTGCCCCCAGAGGCTGGTGAAGTTGGCCGCGCCGGCGCCGGAGATGGCGGCCTTGAAGCGGTTGGTCTGGCCGATAATGAAGTCGGTGGAGATGCCGCCGTAGGACCACCCGCCGACGCCTAGCTTGTCCGGATCAGCCAACCCCTGCGCGGTGGCCCAGTCCACAAAAGCCACATCGTCCTGGTAGTCCTTGCGGCCCCAGTCAGCGAAGATGGCTTTACAGAAATCCACCCCGTAGCCGGAAGAGCCCCGGGGATTGGGGAGCAGCACCACGTAACCGTTAGCGGCAAAAAGCTGGGGAATGTCGAAGAATTCGTCTGTGTATTCCTCGACCGGACCGCCGTGAGGTCGGAGGATGGTGGGGTATTTCTTTCCCGGGACGTAATCGGGCGGCCTATAAAGGTACCCATGGACCACTGTGCCATCCTGCGACTTGAAGGAGACGTACTCCGCCTTGACTAGCTTGTGCTTGGTCAGCCATTCATCATTCAAGTGTGTGAGGCGCGTTAGCTGACCGCCTGGAAGCGCAAACAACTCATAAGGGCGGTCCGTTGTGGAGATTGTCGCGGCGAGGGCTCCATCCTTGGAGAAGCTATAACTTTCGACGGTCAGCCGCCCGCCAATGACCCGAGAGACTTTGCTGTCCGCGATGTTGACCTGGGCCAGCGTTTGCGTGCCATCGTCATCGGCAATGAAATAGATGGATTTGCCGTCCAGTGCAAAGCGCGGGAGGGTCGCCATGCGGTCAAACGCCTTCGTCAGGATTTTGGCTTCGCCGCCCCCGACAGGGGAGACTGCGACGTGCTTGGTGGCGTAGTAGAAGAGCTTCAGGTCGGTGGAGGCTTCGTAGGTAAGCCATTTGCCGTCGGGAGACCAGGAGGGGTGGCTCTTCTCGCCGTCGAAGCTGGTCACTTTCGTGGGATGGGCCCCGAGATCGTTGTTGTCAGCGGCAACCACCCAGATGTCCGAGTTGTAGGTCCGGTCAGGATCCGGGGCGGTGCGGTTGCTTTCGAAGGCGAGGAACTTGCTGTCGGGGGACCACGCTGGCTCCGAATCGTCGAAATCGCCGGAGGTCACTTGGCGTTGCGTCTTTGTGGCCAAATTGAAGACGTAAAGATGGGTGCGGCGGCGGTCGAGATAGCCGATGGTGTCCATTTTGAACTGGAGCCGATCAATCACCCAAGGCGGCTGGGCTTTGGACTTCTTATCGAAGCCGTCTTCCCCGTCTTTGGCCTTCTTGGTCGCGGCCTCCAGCTCCTCGGGCGAAGGATCACGGAGAACCAGGACAATTTGCTTGGCGTTCGGCGCCCATTCAAACGCATCCACGTCCTGCACCGTATCCGTCAGGCGCTGGGCCTCGCCGCCCATCCGGCTGAGCAGGTAGACCTGCGTTTTGCCTTCATTACCCTCGGCGTCTTTGCGGGAGGAAAGAAAAGCCAGGGACTTCCCATCAGGTGACCAGCGCGGATGCGACGAAGAGATCCCCTCGGCGGTCAACGGGATTGGGTCGCCGCCGGTTGCGGGAATCATCCAGATGCGAGTTTCGGACTTGTCCTCTTTGAGGGAGGTGGAAGTCACCGTGTAGGCGATGACTTGGCCGTCGGGAGTATTTTGGGCGTCGCGCGCTTCCTTCACGCCGAAGAGGTCATCCACGGTGAGTGACGCAGGCGCAGGCGCCTGCTGCGCGAAGGTAATGGAACTTACCAGGAAAAAAAATCCGAGCAGGGCGGACCAGCGAAGATTCATGCGAAAAACTCCAGAATGAAATGGGTACGAACAAAACTTGGCGGAGTTTATCACAGGCGGCGAGCCACCAGCGCTACGTGCCGCGGCATTGTCCGCTGCTAGTACCTTGGTACGGTTGGCGGAGTGAAAAAAATTCGCTGAGATTCATTTTTTTCTTGCATGCAGTTGTAGAGACTGTATTCTTCAAATGGTGAGCTTGCTCCGTGCAGCGTGAGAGCGAGAGTCACTTGAGGAGGACGAGAGGAAAAAATTGAGTACCGCATCCCTGCCTACACAAATTCCTTCCCAAGCAATTCCAATCTCCCAAAAGAGGACCGCCAAGCTGACTCTCTGGCCGCTGGTCGCTGCCACTTTCTTTATGGTGTCCGGCGGAACGTATGGCACCGAGGCGATCATTTCCGGTGCGGGCTATGGGCGTGGAATTCTGGTTTTGCTGTTTTTGCCGGTGCTGTGGTGCTTGCCGACGGCATTCATGATCGGCGAGCTGTCGAGCGCGTTGCCACAGGAAGGCGGTTATTACGCGTGGGTCCGCCGCGGCCTTGGTAATTTCTGGGGCTTCCAGGAAGCCTGGCTTTCGCTGGCCGCAAGCATCTTTGATATGGCGATTTACCCCACGCTGTTCGTGTTTTACCTGAAGCAGATGTCGCCGTGGTTCGGCGAGGGGAATCACGGCCTCTACGCCGGACTGTTTGTGGTGGTGACCTGCGCCGCGCTGAATCTGGCGGGCATCCGGGTGGTGGGAATCACTTCGCTCTGGCTGTTCTTCCTATTGTCGCTCCCGTTCGGCTTGATTGTGCTGCTGACACCGGCCCGCCTCGGAGCATTTACCGGCGACGCGCATGTGGCGGCGTCCGGCGCCAGCATTGGTTTGCTGGGCGCGGTGCTGGTGGCCATGTGGAATTACATGGGCTGGGACAACGCTTCGACGATTGCGCAAGAGGTCGAGCGGCCGCAGCGGACCTATCCCCGGGCAATGATCGCCGCGGTGATCCTGGTTTCGCTGACGTATGTGCTGCCGTTCCTGGCGGTCTATTTCACGGGGATTCCGGCTTCGGCATTTAATGAAGATGGTTCTTGGGCGGCTATCGCCGGCCAACTTGGTGGCAAGGTAATGGGCTTCGAGTGGCTGCGCTTCATGGTGACCATCGGCGGGATGATGAGCGCGTTTGGCATGTTCAATGCACTGGTGATGAGCTACTCGCGCTTGCCCTTGGCCATGGCCAAGGACGGCATGATGCCGAAGATCTTCGGTAAGGTGACACGCAAGAATGAGACACCTTGGGTGGCCATTGTGGTGCTGGCAAGCTGCTGGGCGCTGTGCCTGGGGCTGGGCTTCAAGCGACTGGTGACGCTGGACATCATGCTCTATGGCGCCGCGCTGATGCTGGAGTTCGTGACCCTCGTGGTGCTGCGCATCCGCGAGCCGAGGCTGCGACGGACGTTCCGCGTTCCGGGCGGCATGGCCGGTGCAGTAACCTGCGGCTTGTTCCCGCTGGCCCTGCTTCTGCTCTCGCTGGTCGAGAGCGGGCGCGAGACTATCCTGGGCATGAACGGGCTAGTGTTCGGCTTCCTGATCATTTTGGTGGGCTTTGGGATGTACTACGCCACGCGGAAGATCCGGGCGCGCTTTGCTCCGCAGACGGTTCCACAAGGCGCCGCGGCGGATTAACCTTTCCGCAAATCGCAGATTCCAAGCCCGGCTCGGACGAGCCGGGCTCTTTTTTTTTGGAGTGCGGCGGTTCGCCGCCGCTTTTGAGTTCGAAACGTGTCTCCCCAATCCCATTTTTGTGCCGAGGTTCACACCGCAAAAGCGGGAGCAATCTCCCGCACTCCAAAAGGGTCTCTTTTTCGGTTCGATTGCTGATTCCCAGCCACGAAGAAGTCTTGCAGATTTGATATCCTGCTGGATGTGAAATCCCTTCCGAGTGCTTCTCAACTTCTGGCTGCCGGGATTGTCGCCGGGGCGGTTTTTGCCGTGACTGTGTCCGGAGCGACACAACAGACCCAGGCGCCGAGTGGCGCAGCCTCAAGTCCCGCAGCAAATGCTCCTGCACAGGCGCCTCCCCCTCTAGCTGCACAGCACGCCGGACTCAATATCGTGGTGCTCGACCCGGCGCACGGCGGCACCGATGAAGGCGCACACGGCACGGAAGGAATCGCGGAGAGCAACGAAGTCCTGCAGTTTGCCGCCGCCACCAGGAAGGCGCTGGAAGCGCAAGGCTTTCAAGTGATCATGACCCGCGAAGCAAACGATAACCCGTCGTTCGACGACCGCTCCGCGCGCGCCAACGCGCAACGCGGCTCCGTCTTTATCACGCTGCATATCGCTTCGACGGGTTTGCCGGGTACGGCGCGAGTTTACGTGGAACCGGAAGCTCCCGTGCCGCCAAATATCACCGGATTAATCCTGTGGGACCAGGCGCAACTTCCCTTTTTGAACTTGAGCCGGAAACTCGGCGACCAGGTGCAGCAGGAACTGGCGAAACGGTTCAAGGGTTCGCCCGATACGATGCAAACGGCGCCGGTTCGGCAACTTCGCACGACGGCCGCGCCGGCGATTGCCGTGGAGATTTCCAGCGTGTCGGTGCAGAACCGGAGCGATCTCGAGAGCATGGTGCCCGGCGTGGCGGACGCGATCGCCCGAGGTGTTGCTGCGTTTCGGCCTTTGTATGTCCTGCCCGGCAGCCCCATGCCAGAGGGGAGCGCCCACCCATGAGTGTGAAATGGCGGGTGTGGCTTTCCGGAGCGCTCCTGGCAGCGGTAATTGCGGCGGCGCTCTACTTCCCTGCGCTGAGGCGCCAGGTAAACAAGGCCAAGGATATAACCGAAAAGACCGCGGAACAGGCTAGGCGAGAACTGCTGCCCGTGGCGCCTCCGACGAGTGGCGAGCCTAAAGTAAAAGTGAAGATGTTTTGGGGTTCACGCAGCCAGGAAGGCGCGCTGAATCCGGTGATTGTGGAGCTACCTTTATCCAGCGATCCGGTTCTGCGCGCCAAGCAGGTGCTGAACACCTTGCTTGCCGGGCCTGTCGATGCCGAATCGCGCACCTTGCCGCCGGACGCGGCGCTGCTGGCGTTTTACATCTTACCGGATGGAACCGGCGTCGCGGATTTCTCCGACGAGTTGCGGACGTCGATTCCCTCGGGGATTCAAAGCGAGCAACTGGCCGTGGAATCGATTGTGCGTACACTGGAAGCCAATGTTCCGCAGGTATTGCGACTGAAAATTCTGATTCACGGGCAGGAAGTGGATACATTGGCGGGCCACGTGGACCTGACGCAAGCTTTCAGCGTGAGTTCGAAAGATGCGAGCGGCGTGAAACTGGAGTATCCTTCGGCGCCACGTTCCCTGCTTCCCGCGCCAATCGAAAAGGCCGTCGAGAAAGTACGCGGGGTAACACGGCGGTAATCGTTTAACCTGGAATGCAGGCAGGACAAAGAGGCCAGGAATGCGGAGCGACGGAAGACATGCCGACCAGTTGCGAACCATTAAGATCACGCCGGATTTTATCTCCCAGGCCGAGGGTAGCGTGCTGATCGAATTGGGGAAGACGCGGGTGATCTGTACCGCGACGGTGGAAGATGGCGTGCCCAGTTTCCTGAAGGGCAGCGGCAAGGGCTGGGTGACCAGCGAATACGGTATGTTGCCGCGGGCGACGGAAGAGCGGACGCCGCGCGAAGCGGCCCGCGGCAAGCAAAGCGGACGCACCCTGGAGATTCAGAGGTTGATTGGCCGGTCGTTGCGAGCCATCACCGACCAGGAAGCGCTGGGCGAACGTACAGTTTTCATTGATTGCGACGTGATCGAGGCGGACGGCGGGACACGGACGGCTTCGATTACGGGAGCGTTTGTGGCGTTTGCGCTGGCGATGGAGCGGATCGTCGCCGCGGGAATGCTGAAGAGTTCGCCGTTGATCGATTCGGTGGCGGCGACGAGCGTGGGAATCGTGGACGATGTTTCGCTGCTGGACCTTTGCTATGAAGAAGACTCGCGCGCGGAAGTGGATATGAATGTGGTGATGACCGGCAGCGGTGACTTCGTAGAGATTCAGGCCACGGCCGAAGGCCGGCCTTTTTCCGGCGGCGAGATGCAAGGCCTGCTGGCGTTGGCGGCGGCCGGGATTCGCCGCCTGAGTGATGGGCAGCGCGAGGTGCTGCCCGCTGGATTTCTGGGCCGCAAGCGATAGACAATTTCTGCGCACTCCAGGCGAGATAAACGGAAACAAAATGAACAAGGGAGAATCGCGGAAGCTGCATCTGGCTTCGGGCAACGCCGGCAAGCTGAAAGAGTTTCAAGTGCTGGCGGAGGCTGCTGGGCGAAATTGGATTTTGGAACTTCTGCCGGGATTCGCGGATATCTCGGAGTTTGAAGAATCGGCGCCCACGTTTGCAGAGAACGCCGCAGGCAAAGCGTTTTACTATTCGCGGCATTGTGATGGCATTGTGTTCGCCGATGACTCGGGATTGGTAGTGCCAGCGCTGGGTGGCGCCCCGGGAGTAATGTCTGCGCGCTACGCGGGGCTGGGTGCCAGTAACGAGCAAAGGATTGCGAAACTGCTTGGGGAAATGAAAGGGTTTGCCGGAGAGCAACGAGGCGCTTACTTTGTTTGCGTGATTGCAGCGGCGCGGAAAGGGCAGGCGCTAGCCATCGTCTCGGAAAAGGTGGATGGGGCAATTCTGGATGCACCGCGAGGGAGCGGCGGATTCGGTTATGACCCGGTGTTTTTCTTTCGTCCCGCCGGCAAAACGTTTGCGGAGTTGCGGGCGGAAGAGAAGAGCGAATACAGCCATCGCGGCAAGGCGTTTCGGCGGCTATTAGAGGCGCTGGAGTAGGATAAAGATTGAACCACGGAGGTCACAGAGGAGCCGCAGGGGGAACAGAGATATGGCAGCGAAGAAAAAGGTAATCACGAAAAAGAAGCCTGCGAAGACGACCAGAAAGAAATCGGCGGCAAAGAAAGTAACGGGAGCGGCGGGGACCGATCCGAAGCGAGTGGCGGCGATTCTGGCGGGGCTCGATGCGGCTTACCCGGACGCGAATTGCGAGCTGAAGCACGAAAATGCGTTCCAGCTACTGGTCTCGACGATTCTTTCGGCGCAATGCACGGATGTGCGCGTGAATCAGGTGACCGCGGAGCTGTACAAGAAATACAAAAAGCCCGAGGACTTTGCGTATGCTTCGCCGGCCGAGTTGGAGAAGGAGATTCGGCCAACCGGTTTCTTCCGCAACAAGACGAAGTCCATCATGGGGGCAAGCAAGGCGCTGGTAGAGAAATTCGGCGGTGTTGTGCCGCGCACGATGGAAGAAATTCTGACGCTGCCGGGGGTGGCACGGAAAACGGGGAACGTGGTGCTCGGCACGGCCTACGGCATCGCCAGCGGCATTGTGGTGGACACGCACGTCATGCGCTTGTCGCAGCGACTCGACCTGACGCGCAACACCGATCCCAAGAAGATCGAGCAGGATTTGATACAGGTGATCCCGAGGGAGCGCTGGGTCAAGTTTTCACACCAGCTCATCTGGCACGGACGCCGCGTGTGTTTTGCCCGAAAGCCCAAGTGCGCTGAGTGCAACCTCGAATCCCTCTGCTATTCGAAAGACAAAACAGTGTGAGCCCTGGGACGTGCAGACGAAGTCTGATTTACATCCTGATTTGGGTGACGATGTGGTCTGTTCTGGCAGAAACGACCTGGAGCCAGCAGGCGAAAGCCCCAGATCAGGATTCCACCTGTGCATCCGGCAGCCTTCCGGAGGGACTTCAAAAGAAGCTGGCGGCGCAGTTCGCTTCCTGGAAAATTCAGGAGCTTCATGATCTCTCGACCTCCGCGGCAGCCCGGTGGGCTGGGGGTTACTACACTGGATGTCCGGGAATTGCCACGGGCGAGTTTCGCGAGAAGCACCGGCAATCGCATGCGGTTTTCCTGGTACCCCGCGACAAGCCGGATTCCGCTTACCGCTTGGTGATTTACAGTCAGCCCACGGGAGCTTCTGAAGAGGAATTCGCGATTGTTGATAAGCGCGATGGGGCAGGCGCCTCGCATTTCTTCGTCAACGCAGGGCACCTTAACGAGCTGTTCGATGAAGACGCGCGACGCAAGCGGCACATGAGCGCAATGGATGCGCTATTGCTCTTCAATGCGGGTGATACCGAATATGAGGTAGATGCCTACTACTGGTCGGAAAGCGCCTATCGCAATTCCCCGTTGGATTTATAGCGATGGCTTCCCGCTTTGACTTGAGACAACAGGTGTGGGATAAGTGAAGTAATGACGGCTTCGGCGAAGCCAGGTTTCAAGCCCTCCAAAGAGACGCTCATCGCCGGGTTCACGCTTCTTGCAATAGTTTTGCATGTCCTCCTTCGTTATGCGTGGCACTGCCCTGCTCTGACCTACAACACGCCGCTGTTTGCTGCGCTGCTGATCGGCGGGATTCCGATGGTGTGGGAACTCGTAAAGAAGCTCGCTAAGGGACAATTCGGTTCCGACCTGCTGGCCGGCGTCTCCATCATCACCGCTATTCTGCTGGGCGAGTTTCTGGTGGCCGCGATCGTGGTGCTGATGCTTTCCGGCGGCGAAGCGCTGGAAGAGTTTGCAACCGCTCGCGCCTCTTCCGTGCTGGATGCGCTTGCGCGGCGCGTGCCGAATATCGCGCACCGGAAAGAAAGCGGGTATCTAGTGGAAGTTGAGCTAGCCGACATCCGCGTCGGCGATGAACTCACCGTCTTGCCACACGAAATCTGCCCCGTGGACGGAATTGTTTTGGAAGGCCACGGTGTAATGGATGAAGCGTATCTCACCGGCGAGCCTTACGAAATTTCGAAAACGCCCGGCGCAATCGTCATTTCCGGAGCGATCAACGGCGAATCCCTGTTGACCATTCGCGCGGAAAAACTGGCCAAGGATTCGCGGTACGCGAGGATCATGGAGGTCATGCAAAAAACCGAGCAGCAGCGCCCGCAGCTTCGGCGCCTTGGGGATCAACTGGGCGCGTGGTACACGCCGCTGGCCCTTGGCATTGCCAATGCTGCTGCATTTCTCAGCGGCCATGCGGAGCGATTTCTTTCCGTGGTGGTAATTGCTACGCCGTGCCCGCTGCTGCTGGCGATACCCACCGCGATTATCGGCGCGATCTCCCTGGCGGCGCGCCGCGCCATCATCATCAAGAATCCCGCCGTTCTGGAGCAGATCGAAAAGTGCCAGACCTTAATCTTCGACAAAACCGGAACGCTTACCTATGGCAGACCAAACGTAACGACCATCCTTTGTGCGGAGGGTTTCGAACGCGAAAAAGTCCTGCAACTGGCGGCAAGTCTCGAGCAATATTCAAAGCACCCGCTGGCCAGCGCCATCGTCGCGGAAGCAAAACACGAGAAGATTGCCACCCTGCCGGTGGACCACATCAGCGAGCGGCCTGGCGAGGGCCTGCGTGGAACAATCGCCGGCCATTCCGTTCGGATTAGCGGGCGCAACAAAGTTGCTGATTTGAAGCTAGTATTGCCGCCGCTCGAAAGCGGCCTCGAGTGCCTGGTCTTCATTGATGAGAAATACGCTGCCGCCATCCGGTTTCACGACGCGCCGCGCAAGGAAAGCGTTTCGTTCATCGAGCATCTTCGCCCAAAACACGGCGTAGGCCGCGTCATGCTGGTTTCCGGCGACCGCGAATCGGAAGTGAAATATCTTGCGGAACGCGTGGGAATCACCGAAGTTCGAGCAGAGAAAACCCCGGAAGAAAAAGTAGCCATCGTGAAGGAAGAAACTGCTAAAGGGCGCACGCTGTTCGTCGGTGACGGGATCAACGACGCGCCGGCGCTGATGGCCGCCACGGTAGGAGTGGCGTTCGGCACGCAGAATGACATCACGACGGAGGCGGCCGACGCCGTTGTGCTCGAGACTGCCATCGGCAAAATTGACGAGCTCATCCACATCGGGCGGCGCATGCGGCGCATTGCGCTGCAGAGCGCGCTGGGTGGCATGGCGGCCAGTATCATCGGCATGATCGCGGCGGCGTTTGGCTATCTGCCACCGATTTGCGGCGCAATTGGGCAGGAAGTGATCGATCTGTTAGCCGTATTGAATGCCGTTCGCGTGGCCTTGCCTACGGAAGAGTTGCAGGATTATTGAGAATTACGGCTTGCTCTTGGAAGCAGGCGGCGTTTGGGATTGTGCTGGCTGCGAAGAACCGCCCTGTGCGCCATTTAGAATCGCATTGAAATCGGGATGATCCGCAGGCTTCTGTCCCATACCGCCAGTGACATTCGGATGACCGGGAGGCATTGCGCCCGGCATCGTGCCCGGCGGGGTTTCTCCAGGGCCCGGATGCTGCATTCCGCCGCCCATGCCCGTGCTCTTGAGGACCACCCATTCATTCCCCTGCTTTTCCAGCGCATAACCGATCTGCATTGGCGCGGCGTTTGGATCGCCGCCCTTGGAGCGAATTTCCACCTGTGCCTGTGCCTGGTTTCCGTTTATCGTGGCTTGCGTCACCTTCACGTCCATATTGCTCACATTGAGCATGTTCAGAGCCGCCAAATGTTTCATCACGCCCTGGCGGATCGCTTCGTTTTCGTCGGTCTTGGACTTGCAGGCAACGGTGAACAACAATGTGGCGCCAAGCAGGGTGGCGAGAATTCCCCGTTTCATTCCCATTTCCTTTCGCTGCTGCGTTCCCGGAGTCTGGATGGGGCTAAGTTCATCGTAGCGTACTCTCCGACAGAAGGCGAATGGGCAAGAGGCGCCGTGTTTTCGGGAGGCACGGAGGATTTTGCGGCAATCCGGATCAGAACCAATCTGGAAAAGCCAGTTCGATGAGGCCCGGAACCCAATACGAATAGAATTTTTCATCGCAGACTTTGTATTTGCCGTACTTGTTTCTGGCGTAGTTGCCCCAATGGGGCTGAGTGCCATCGATGTCCGTGAACCCGTATTCCCGCGCCAGCGCCCAGGAACTGAAGACGCGGCCCGTCTTGTTCATCACCTTCGGGTCCGTGGCCAACGCGACCACCGCCCGGCCAACGTAGCGGGGCGATTCGGAGACCATAAAATCCTCCGGCGCGTCGTTCTGATCCTTCGAATTCTTCTCGGGATTCTGGCGCTTGCCGACGTCTTTCCAGTTCGCCTCGGCGACGCCGTAGTGCTCCAGTACAACTTCCGAACGGAGAAATCCCGGTGTCAATGCCACAGAGGCAATCTTGCGTCTGCGCAATTCCCGCGCCATGGCAAACGCGAGCCGGATCACGGAGATTTTCACCAGGTCGTAGAAAATATTTCCGCGATAGTAGAAGGCATCTCCGTCAGTGATTTCCAAAAGGATCGCGCCGCGGCGTTTTAGCATCAGAGGAGCCAGAAAGTGCGTCGTGATGATGTGCGAATGAACGGCTTGTTTCAGCATCTGCAGGCCGTTTTCGAGATTGACCTCCCAGAAAGGCTTGCTGAATTCGGTAAGCGCATCGCCACCCCAGACGTCATTCACTAAGATGTCGAGCCCTTTGTGGCGCCGACGGATCTGCCCGGCGAGTTTCTTCACCTCGGCGGGGTTGGTGTGATCCACGCGGACGGCAATTCCCTTTCCACCGGCCGCGGTGACAAGTTCCGCGGTTTCTTCGATCGTCTCCGGCCGGCCCTTTGTGGCGCGATGTTCCCGCGTGCTGCGGCCGGTGCAGTAAACCGTTGTTCCCGCTTCGCCCAGGGCAATGGCGATTCCGCGGCCAGCACCGCGGGTGGCACCCGCCACCAGCGCAATCTTCCCTTTGAGATTTGACCCTTTACGGGAGATCATCACGCTTCTCCGGCGCCTATCCTAGCAAAGCGAGTGCCTCACGGTCATTTCGCATTAGCCAGAATCAGGACAAGCGCCGTAAAATTGAAATTGCCACTCTTGTCGGGGCGTAGCGCAGCCTGGTAGCGCGCCTGCCTTGGGCGCACGACCCGCCACTCCAACGACTCCATCCATTTCTTCTAACTACTAACGTTTCCAACAAATCGGGGAATCTGCTTTTCGCTAAAAGATAACTCGAACGGACTGAAAACGTTGGATTCTGGCACAGTTTTGGCACAGTGGAAGGTCGTCTGCATCAGCGAGAGGGTTTTGGGGTTCGATGTCGCGTTGACGATTTCGACTATGCGGTATATCGGACCTTCACTACGGACGAGTCGACCCATGCCTATTTCACTTCGGATTTGATATCGACCACGATCGATACGAATCTGTCTCTGTCTCAATTTCTCGCCGAGAACCTCCTGCCTGCGCAGGACGTTGATGAGGTCCTTGCGTCCGTGGAGCCTCCCTACCTCGCCTATCGCCGCGTAGTAAGGCCCTCTACACCTATCTCGAATTGACCGGCCAGGAAAATGGAGAGCCTCTTCCCGACCCAAAGAAACCAGTCGTGCCCGGAGATTCCTACAATGGTGTGCCACAGTTAACTCGTCGGCTCCAACTTCTCGGAGATCTCTCGCATAGCCCACACGGACGTTCCGTTCCCATAGAATGTTGCCTTCATAAGGTACGAGGTCGAGCAAAGCCTTCAGGAGAACGTTTTCCCGGATCCGTTCGGACCGATGACTGCCAAACAGTCTCCCGCGTGAAGCTCGAAGGTCAGTCCGCGCATGACCGCACGCTTCCCAAAACTGATGTGTAGATCCTTAACCTGTAGAACGCAATTCGCCACGGAGTCTCCTTCTTTTAGTCGTGCACGTGCGAGGGGCCGCCGAAAAGCTCGATAGGCCGATATATTAACCCGGCTTGCCTTAATCGACTTATTCGGTCGCCGGTGACTGCAATCACTGCTTCCCTCACAACCGTGCCATATAAGTCGAACCATCAGAGGTCGTCGAGGGGCAATCTCGGGAAGGGGAGGTTTGCGCTTGTTCGCTCGCCACCAGTCAAGAGCAACGGCGTAGCAGGAGGCAGACAAACATGCGACTCCTAAAAAGCAATCCAGAAGAGCAAAGTCGGAAAGAAAAATCGATAATTATCACCCGTACGGTGCCAACGAAACGGGAATCGCCTCTCTTCAGACGAATCGTCCGTCAGACCACCGCATCAATGATCACGTTGGTGTTTGTTTGCCTCTCAGCGAGCGGTCAAAGCACGGACATAGGCTGGCCGCGCATCGTTCAATCCAACGCTGAACAGATCCAGATTTACCAGCCGCAGGTTGAGAAATGGGAGGGAGGAAAACTGGAGGCACGTTCGGCTATGGTGATTACGCAACGCGAAGCTGGACAGGCCACCTATGGCGCAGTCTCCATCTCAGCCCGAACGACTCTGGATCAAGAGAGGCGTCTAGTAACGCTCTATGACATCGAAGTTTCCCAGGCCACCTTCCCTTCTGCTGGAACTCAAGAGGCAGTACTGACCGCAAAAGTGAAGAAGGCACTTCCACAGTGGCAGATGACTATTGCGCTGGACCGCTTGCTCGCCGACCTGGCCATTACACAATCCGAAGAAAGAGCAAAAGGCGAGGCTTTGAACACTGCCCCACCCAAAATCATTGTTCGCCAGAATCCTGCCGTCTTGATCCTGATCGACGGTAAACCCGCCCTCCAGAAAGTGGAAGGCACCGATCTGTTGCGAGTGATCAACTCGCCAGCCACGATCGTCCTAGAACCAAGTTCAGGGAAATACTTTTTGTTGGGCGATGGTTATTGGATGGAGGCTTCTAGTCTCGACGGGTCATGGACCAAGGCCGCTCATCCGCCAAAGTCCGTGGCGGCGATAGCAGAGGCTGCCGCTCAAAATGCATCTGGCGCATCTGCCAGTCCGGGTGGCGCTCCGCCTGAAATTATCATTAGCACCGAAGCAGCAGAACTCATTCAACTGAAAGGCGAAACGCAGTTTTCTCCAATCAAGGGCACGCAGTTGCTCTACGTGACCAATACCGACGCCGACCTTTTCATGAGCATTCCCCAGCAACGTTATTACGTCCTGCTTTCTGGCCGGTGGTTCAGCGCTCAGCAGTTGGGTGGCCTCTGGGAGTTCGTTGCAGGATCTTCTTTGCCTCCCGACTTTGCAGACATTCCACCCGAGCACACCAAGGGCTCAGTTCTTGCCAGCATTCCAGGAACGCCGCAGGCAAAGAACGCTGTGGTGCAGACGCAGGTACCGCAAACCGCGACGGTTGAGCGCAAGAAGGTGCAGTTCAGCGCCTCCTATGACGGCGATCCTCAGTTCAAACCAATTGAAGGAACCGACATGATGTACGCGATCAACTCCCCGAACGACATTATTTTTGTCGATGGGAAATACTACGCCGTTAGCGACGGCGTCTGGTTCGTCTCGGACAACGCGCAGGGTCCATGGGCCGTCGCGGACAATGTTCCTCCCGACGTTTATTCCATTCCGCCGTCCTCGCCGGTGTACCACGTTAAGTATGTCTACGTATATGACTCGACCCCCGATTTTGTCTATGTCGGTTATCTCCCCGGATACTTTGGCGCTTACGTTTGGGATGGAGTGGTCGTTTACGGCACGGGATTCTGGTATCCCTGCTGGTGCGGCAACTTCTGGTTCGGTTGGCCCTGGACGTGGGGCTTCGGCTGGCACTATCGCTACTGGGGTGGTGGCTTCTTTTGGGGTCCCTGGTATCCGAATCGCTGGTACTGGCGTCCCTGGGTTCATGCGCCCAGGACCTATAGCACGTGGAACCGCCGCGTGTTGTACAACCGTTCGACCGAACGGATGCTAAACCGGCCTAGTCCAGGAGGCCGGACCGTCTATGACCGTTGGCAGAGTCCGGCAGTGGTGAGTCGCCGGCCAGTTCCGCTCAAACCGCCGGCAGGACTGGGTGTGCGCCCAGGAGTTCCACTTCAAAGGTCAGCAACCGGAAGACCCGATCTGTACGCCGGGAAAGACGGACAAGTCTACCAACATCGAAACGACGGCTGGTACCAACGCAACGGCCAGAAGTGGGAAAAGATCCAGCCACCGAACAAACAGATTGATCAGCTCAACAGAACACAGCAAGGACGAGTTCAAGGCACGAACCGGGTGAACCAGTTCCACGCGGTCAGCCCGCCAAGAGGTGGAGTTGGTGGCGGCCATCCCTCTGGTGGCGGAGCTCCGCGTCGGTAAGGGGTAACAGCAATAAATCGCCCGAGTTGATGTGAATGAAGGTGATGTTATGAAATTGGAGCTGCAGATTACATTTCGAAATATCAAGCCGTCCAGACAAATCGAAGATTGGATCCACGCCCAGGCGGCTAAGCTCGACACCCTTTATACCCAGCTGATGGGGTGTCACGTCATGATTGAGCTTCCCCATCGCCACCACAGGAAGGGCAATCCGTTCCACATCCGGATCGATCTGACCGTGCCGCAGGGGGAGATCGTAGTCAAGCATGAGCCGAGCTTGAGTTCTCAGGCCCGTCACCTGGGCGAACGTGAAATTGGGAAAAAGGGCGAATTGAAGATACCGCACAAGGATCTGCTGCTAGCAATTAATGATGCGTTCAGAGCCGCCGGCCGGCGGCTGCAGGATTACGCTCGTCGTCAGCGAGGCGATGTGAAGAGTCATGCCCCGCTTCCTGAAGCTCGCGTGAGCAGAATTCTTCCGCGCGCCGGCTACGGATTCTTGACTTCCGAGGACGGACGGGAGATTTATTTTCACAAAAACAGCGTTCTCGGCCGAGCTTTCCCGCGTCTGAAAGTCGGAACAACGGTCCGATTCGCTGAGGAACAGGGAGAAAAAGGCGCGCAAGCCAGCACGGTCCGCATTGTTCCCAAACACAGAATTCACCGAGCGGCCCAGGGCGCAGTCGCTTGAACCGTATTCAGAAGCGATCCGCAGAGCTGAATTAGTTTCAGGCCAAAATGAACGGACAATGAAGCAAATCCGTATCAGGTTTTACGCGCAGTTGAACGACTTTCTTCCCCCGGAAAGAAGAACACACACTATAACCTACACCTTCGATGTAAGCGGCTCCATCAAAGACGCGATCGAGGCCATCGGCATTCCCCACACGGAGGTGGATTTAATCCTCGTAAATGGCGCGTCGGTGGATTTCGGATATCGCATTCAGGATGGTGATCGCGTCAGTGTTTTCCCGAGATTTCGATCCATTCCGATCAGCCCGCTTGCGCAATTGCAGCTTCCAGCGCTAAAGGAAGCGCGTTTTGTGGCCGACGGACATTTGGGGAGGCTCGCAGCGTACCTTCGCATGCTGGGCTTTGATACTCTCTATCAAAGTAATTTTCGGGATGAAGAAGTAGCACGCCTGTCTGAGGGTGAAAACCGCATCCTGCTGACCAGAGATCGCGGACTTTTAAAGCGTAATGAGGTTCAGCGCGGCTATTACCTTCGGGCGACGGAACCAGCCCGGCAATTGGTCGAAGTGTTGTGCGAGTTCGACCTAACGTGGGCGATCGTACCGTTTCGCCGGTGTATCCACTGTAATGCCGTACTCTATGCAACGAAAAAGGAATCCGTTCAGCATCGCCTCTTGCCGGAAACAGCGAAATATTTTGCGGAATTTTATGTTTGTCCCGCCTGCAACAGAGTGTACTGGAAAGGCTCTCACTATCGCCGGATGAAGCGTTTTATCGAGAGCATCGTCTGACCGGCCACACCTGGGCACGGCGGCGCAACAGAAGATTATGCCGTGTAGCTTGTGTGCGTTTAGCTCACTGCCGAAAATCCATTCCTTAAGACTTCAAGCTCAAGCGTTTCGGGATTCTCCCTCGTGCTGAGGATTGGACTGGTGCTCCTCCCGGCAATCGAGGCACACGTTTGCCTGGCACAACTCGCACCATTCGACATGCCTGTCGCAGTAATGTCGCGAGCACTCGATACACTCTCTGCGTGCTTCCTGTGAACATCCTGGCGTTGCACATTTCATAGTGAGAATCCTTTATCGATAGAACTGCGCACAAAAAGAAAAGCCTTCGTTGAGAGCATGGCAATCTATTCGCCGCAGCATGCGATGAGCTAGTTTCTTTTCATATCGAACAAAATGCATACCCACACGAGGGACAAGACACGCATCCGGATGCCTCCGTCATCGTGTCGCCGCATTCAGGACACGGCTCGACGCCGAACGGTCTTTTCTTCTCGATCTCGCCCGCTCTCAATACCTGCTCTTGTTTGCAGCCGTCGCGAAAGACCGTAATGCCCTTGCATCCCAGCTCATGGGCCAGTAGGAACATTTTTTCGATGTCATCGCGCGTCGCGACCGGATGAAGGTTCACAGTCTTACTCACGGCATTTTCGACGTGTCGCTGAAATGCGGCTTGCATACGAACATGCCATTTCGGCGCAATGTCGTGTGCGGTCACGAATACCCGACGGATAGATTCGGGAATTTCTCGCAGGCCTTGCGCGCTGCCGGTCTGCAAGAGCATATGGCGAGCACTTTCAGTCAAATACGGTGCAGCCATGTTTTCGAGCAGAGGGTGCAGATGGAACTGTTTTGACTCCCCAAACACGCTTCGGGTGTAACAGAGGGCAAAGAGCGGCTCAATCCCGCTGGAACATCCTGCGATAAGGCTGATTGTTCCCGTCGGGGCGATCGTGGTCACTGTAGCGTTGCGTCTCTTGATTCCCTGGATGGCAAAACTGCTGCGCGCATAGTTTGGGAAAACTCCGCGTTGTTCCGCCAGGCGAGATGATTCGGCGTCGGCCTGAGCGGAAATAAATGTCATCAGCTCCTCAGCCGTCGCGACCGCTTCTGGCGAATCGTATGGCAATCCGAGCAAGAGTAGCAGGTCGGCAAAACCCATGACGCCGAGGCCGATCTTCCGGTTGGCAAGAGTTTGTTCCTCGATTTCCTCAAGCGGAAAGCGATTTGCATCGATGACATCATCCAGAAAGCGCACCGCCAAATGAACCGTGGGACCAAGATCCGAGAAGTCGATCTGCCCATTGCGCACAAAACGGGCCACGTTGATCGATCCCAAATTACAGGACTCGTACGGCAGCAAGGGCTGCTCCCCGCACGGATTTGTAGCCTCAATGGAAGCGATGGCGGCGAGCGGATTCTGCCGGTTGATGGCGTCGAGAAATACCAAGCCCGGATCGCCTGTCCTCCACGCCGAATCGACGATCGCGTCAAAGACCTGTCGCGCATTCAATTGGCCGGATTTCTGGCCAGTGCGCGGATTGATTAGCGGATACTCTGAATGGCGCCGGACGAGGTCCATGAAGGAATCCGACACGGCCACGGAGATATTGAAGGTGCGCAGGGCGCCGGATTGCGCTTTTGCACCGATGAATTCGAGAATATCGGGGTGGTCAAACCGCATCAGGCCCATGTTCGCTCCGCGTCGCGCCCCCCCGGAACGCGTTGTCTCGCAAGCGTAGTCAAAAAGCTTGATGAACGACACCGGGCCGCTCGACGCGCCTCGCGTTGGACCAATGGGATCGCCGCGGGGACGCAGATGAGAGAACGAGAAACCGGTGCCGCCGCCGCTCTTCTGGATGAGTGCCATATCCCGCAAGGTGCGGAAGATGGAATCCATGGAATCTTCGAGTGGAAGCACAAAACAAGCAGACAGCTGCCCGTTAGGAAGGCCCGCATTCATAAGCGTGGGGGAGTTGGGCAAGAATTCGAGCGCTTGCATCATATTGGCAAAAGACGTAGCAGTCGCGTGAACATCTGCTGAGCGACTGAATTGCCGTTCGACCTTCGCTACTTCCCACGCAACGCGCCAAAACATTTCTTCAGGAGTTTCCAGGGGATTCCCCTGTTGGTCGGAGAGCAAGATGCGTTTTTTTAGGACCTCTTGCGCAATCGTGCTGACCTTGCTCGACAACGTGTGGGATTCTTCCATATCTGTAAGTACCCCGGACGCCCCAAAAATGATTCAGAAGGCCTTGCGCGTTTCTTGGTCACACAGGTCGTCTTTTCAACAGTTTGCTTGTTCGCCGAGTATCCCAATCCAGCAAGGAGAATGCGCTCTTCAGGCCGCTCCGAATCAGTTCTTACTGAGCAAACCTTTAGATGCTCTCCGTATTCTTTCCTTTCAAATTCGCGGAGCCAAGCACCTATTCCCCCCGCCTTTTCCAACTGACGTCCGGCATTGCCGGATACTACCTCCATGGATACTTTGTAATGCCGGGCTAACTCGGGCAGGATGTCGCGAAGCGTGACCGGGTAACGGCCCCGGCCACAGGCTGGACATTTCGGGTCCGTTGTACGGTCTACCCACAAACATCACCGCAACGATTGAGGCTCTCATCCAGTCCCTTGACGACAACGAGGCCCCGAATCTTCCCTTGCTGCAACCGGACTAGCGTCTCGTCGATTCCAACTACGACGCCACGTTCAGCACTTAGCAGCGTTTCCACGCGGTCCGTATCGCGTTCACGTTCGTGTTTGGCAACGATCCGTTCGATACGCCGATGCAGTTCCGCTTTCGAAGCCCAGCCAAGATCCTTTTGGATTGGAACAACTCTCTCGTGGAGAGCCAAAGGGATCTTCTTCTGAATGGCTGTTATCACTCCACCTGGGCCTAAAAGGTATAGCGACTCCAAATGTTCCGCATTGCACCAGCGATCTATCCTCTCTGCGACCTGCCGATAATAGTGGGAATATTGCGCCTCCTGATGATGCTCGAATACGTCACGATTCGATCCGCGAGATACCCGAACTCCGAAAGCACGTGCCACCGGGCCCATGTCCTTTTTCTTCGTGGGCGCCGGAGTATACTCGTTATCCTCTAGGACACGCATCTCTCCAAACCAATAGAGAAAGAACTGTGCGCGCCTTTGGCTAACCTTAACGATTCCGTATGGCTTGTGTTCTTCCCACAACCAAAGCAGCGGGGCTAAGTTCGGCGTCCCCCAGTGAACCGCGTCTTCCACCGTCGCTTCCAAGGGCAGAAACTTCCAAGTGTCGCGCCCGGCGAAGATTGCGACACCCTTCGATGACGGCGGATGAGTTCGGAGATAGGCCTCTGCACGTTCCACTTGCTTCTGAAACCCTTGCCAGTCTTCCGGATCTAGTTTTTTTTTGGGCCAGTTTTGCCTGGGAGCCAAGGTTAACCAGATACCCGGGTTCCAGAGCTCGATTGGCAGTCTTCTCACGGTTTGTGTCCAGGTAGACCGTCAGGATGGGAGCAGGAAGCTCAGGGAGCGATTCAATAAGGCCGGGTGTGAGCATAAAACCCTCCATACGCTAGAAGGAGAGCCGGCCGGCATTCCTTCTTCACAGCCTACCAGAGCCAGAAGACTGCACAGTGATGGCGGTCACGATAATCAGAGACAAGAAAGCTCAGAACAGAGTCCCATCGACGTCGATCGGTCTTACGCTCACACGTTCACGCCACGCTCTAAGGTCGCGCCGACCGGATCTGGTGATTCATGTCACAGCTATCCATGACGCCGGTTGCCTATCCTCGCCTTGGATCAACACTCCGCGGCACAGAAGACCGACTGTAGCCGTCGTCGGTGCAGACAATGCCCGAATTGAAACCCGAACAGCTTGCACGGTATCTGAGTTCCTCATTTGGAGAGCAGATCAGCGTACTGGACGTGGCTATTTTAGGATATCCGGAAGAAAGGACCCTGAAAGGATACGGATACGGAACACCGGTCCGTATCGATTATGAGCTATCCGATCATCAGCGCCGCAGCGCCGTACTCCACACCATGAGCCCTGGGCCCTTTGGTCACGAACACATGGCGGACCGTGCTCATATTTTGCTTTGGGAACATCGCGCCTTTAATCTTCTTCCAAGGCACGTACGGTCCCTGGTGGCTTCCTACCCGACGCGAGTATCGTGTCCCTAGGCAAAGTTGAGGAAGTCTGTCTCTTAACGGAATACGTCGCGGGTCAAAACTATTCGTTGGATCTCGAACGAATTCGCGATGAAGGAGTGCTCACGGAACTTGATCTGACCCGCGCCGACGCCCTCTGCGACTACCTGCTGGCAATCCACACGGAACCCGTGAATGATTCCGGGCTCTACACACGGCGCATCCGCGAGTTGTTGGGGCATGGTGAATGCATTATGGGTCTGACAGACTCCTATCCGCAGCATCCACTCATCACAGCGGATCTCCTTCAAACAATCGAGCAACGCTGCCTGCAGTGGCGATGGCGAATCAAAGGCCTGACTCACAGGCTGCGACAGATCCACGGAGATTTTCATCCATGGAATATCCTGTTCCGGTCCGGAGTGGATTTCCAGCTCCTTGATCGCTCAAGGGGAGAATATGGTGATCCCGCGGATGATCTGACATCTTTGACATTGAACTATTTCTTTTTCTCACTTCAACGCAGCGGCCGCCTCGAAGGCCCTCTTGAAACGCTGTTCCTCCGCTTTTGGAACCGCTACTTGGAGAAGAGTGGTGATCATGAAATATTGCGCGTTGCTGCTCCCTTTTTCGCCTTTCGGGGTCTAGTGATCGCCAGTCCGCTTTGGTATCCGACGCTGTCACATACAGTTCGAAAAAAGATTCTCTCCTTCGTGTTGGCTGTGTTGGACACCGAGAGTTTTGATCCCACTCAGGTGAACAAGTATGCAGGAGCGTAGAAGTGGGGATGCTTTCGCCATATGGATTACGGGTCTGCCGGCCTCTGGGAAATCGACCATTGCCGCGGAGCTAAACGCTCAATTGTCTGCCCGAGGAGTGAAAGTAGCCCTGTTAGAGTCCGATGAACTGCGAAAGATTTTCACGCCGCATCCGCGATACGACCCGGAAGAACGCGACATCTTCTACCGGCAGTTGGTCTACCTCGGGGTTCTTCTGACGCGGCATGGCGTTCCCGTGATCTTTGATGCAACCGCCAATCGCCGTATGTACCGAGACTGGGCGCGACAGGAAATCTCCAAATTCGTAGAAGTTTATGTAGAGTGTCCCTTGGGGGTCTGCATAGCATGCGATCCCAAAGGGATTTATCGCCGAGCCCGTGAGGGCGCAGCCGAAACCGTGCCTGGTCTTCAGACGCCATTTGAGGCGCCCGAAAGGCCCGAAGTCGAGGTGCATGCGGACCAAGAGACTTCAAAAGCCGCGGCCCACAGGGTCATCACGAAACTGGTGGAAATGGGCTATATGTAACGCAGAACTCGCAACCGTGATCTTCTCGGCAAGCTGATGAAATGAATGACAGGCGCAGCTTTTTCAACCTATACAGTCACAACTTTATTCGCGTGGCTGTGGCCATCCCGCAAGTGCTTGTGGCCGAGACCGAATTCAATGCCGATCAGACGATTGCCTTGATGCGACAGGCCAACGAGCGCAAAGCACTCCTGGTTGTGTTCCCGGAACTCGGACTTCCCGCCTATTCCTGCGAACCTATTCCACCAGCTGGCACTGCTGGATGCAACCGAGGCTGCTCTGCGAAGAATCGTCGCAGCCTCGCGCGAAATCTCTGTGATCACCGTAGTTGGTTTGCCCCTCGTTTTCGACAACCTCCTATTCAATTGCGCGACCGTCGTCTACCAAGGACGCATTCTCGGTCTGGTTCCTAAATCCTATCTGCCCAACTACCGTGAGTCTTATGAACTGCGCCAATTTGCGCCTTCCCGCTGCCCGACGGACCGACGATGTACACCATTTCGCCGAACTCCGCTTCCAGATTTACGTCACGCAGAGCCACTGTCTTGGCTTCTCCTTCGCCAAACCACTTGTTGAGACTGCTTCCTTGGATCGCCACCTTCGCCACGTCATCCTCGGAAAATATCAAACGGTTCGATCTGCAAGACCCGGCGGACTCCCGCTTAACTCGAAATCGCCGTAATGATGAGCACCATCACAAAGGGGATCAGCAGGTTCGCGTAAGTCACCATCGCCGCGTAACTCGGGAGCCGTAATTTCGCGAGCCACATCAGCAGCGTGCACGAGCCGACCCCTAGCCCGTAACCAAGGAAAGAGGTGAAGCCAACCTGGAATAAGATCATCCCCATCAGTTCCCTGTTCTTTGTCCCAATGGCTTTCAACGCTCCGAATCGTTCGAGATTCTCAAGAATGAAGGTGTAGAACGTCTGCCCAGAGACGGACAGGCCGACGATGAAGCTCACCAGTGTCATGATCAGCATGTTGGTTCCTCCGCCCGTCTGGTACACGAAAAAGTCGACGGTTCTCTTCATGAACTCCTCTTTCGTCAACGCCAGATACCCCAACGCCGCCACCTGTTGCTTGATTTTTGGCAGGTCGCCAGGACTCTTCGGTTCGACGAGAACGTAAGAAATCGTGAATCGAGGATTGGGAATGTACTGAATTGCCCGGTTGTACGTGGTGTAAAGCGTGGGAGTTCCGTACAGGCCGGAAGTGGCAACCTTGGCGAGACCAACGACCACTACCCGGTGATCGTTCAATTCGAATTGGGAACCCAGGTGAGGGTACTCAAGCTTCGCAATTTCCGCATCGTCTACAACAAAGAAGCCGTTCTCCGCGTAAATGTCCTCGATTTTCCCGCCTACCAGTTCCGGCCGCCCGAATAGCGTCACATCGTCCAGGCCGACCACGTTTACCGTCTGGTAGTTGCCATCCGGCAATTTAACCAAGGGCCCCGCTCGAATAGAGCGGCACGGCGTATTTCACGCCCTCCATGCTGCGCACGCCATCCAGCACGTAATTGGGTATGCCCACGGAATTCGAGACGGTTTGCACCGCCGGATCCATCACCCAGATGGAGGCCCCAATATTGATGACCGTGGATGATGCGTGGTTTAGAACACCAAAGAACATCGAGGTGATAAACATCATCAAGAACACGGCGAAGGTGATGCCCACCACCAATGCGCTGAACTTGGCTTTATCGTTGATGAGCAGTTTGAAGGCGAGCTTTAGAATTCCCTTCATGGCTCACTTCCGTCTCTGCCATGCGGCTCGCTTCGTTCAACTCATCCCGGACTTTGGGATCCTGTCGCGGCTTTCACACGCGGCGACGAAACTGTCGGCTTTCGCTCCCACAACAACATCAATAGACCATTCCGCGTCTGCAGGATGTGATACGGCTCACAGAGCCTATGGCCAAACATTTCGACGGAAGCGGATTAGGGATAGAGTCCAAGAGCTCAAGCTGGTAAGAGCAATGCTTGCGCAGTCAAAGCACGCTCGGCGGAGGCTCGTTCAATGGCACTATGCACTTTGTGCTTTCGTCTCGCATACTACTTGCGGCACGGCCTTTGGGTTGTTTACAGACTCGGGAAAGTAGGCATTTAAGACATACTGGGCAAGCATGCGCTGCGTGTTGAAGAAAGATCCGTTCACGGCAATCGCCGAGCGCATCACTTCCACATAGGCATCGGGCCGGGAATAGTACGTCGGCAAAATGACATGCTCGAGCTTGTCATACAGGGAGGCGACCTCTATCTCGTGCTGTTCTGGGTCTTCGTCAAACCCAATAGACCATCCGGTTACGCCTTCGAAATGCCCTTCGATCCACCAGCCGTCCCGCACACTGAGACTTGGCACGCCGTTCAGCGCTGCCTTCATTCCGCTCGTTCCAGACGCTTCAAATGGACGATGAGGCGTATTGAGCCAAAGATCCACTCCGCTGGTCAGCAAGCGAGCCCAGTTCATGTCGTAGTTTTGAATGTAGACAACCGGAATTTCGTCCCTGAGAGCAGCCGCGGCCTGGAAGACTTTTCGAATGACAGCCTTGCCTTCCTCGTCCTGTGGGTGAGCCTTTCCACCAAAGATAATCTGGAACGGGCCTGTTTCGCGCCGGATGAGGCGAAGTCTATCTAAATCGCTAAACAGGAGGTCCGCTCGTTTGTATACCGCGGCTCTGCGCGCAAACCCGATCGTGGCAATGTCTTCATCGAACTTTGTGCCGGTCGCTTTGGCGATTTCGGCAATCAATTTTCGCTTTGCGCGGAGATGTGCCTGGCGAATCTGGGCTAGATCGATGCCGATCGCGTAACGAAGGTAGAGATTATCGTGGCGCCATTCCGGGATGTGCGCATCGTATAGCTCCTGAAAAGGAGCCGAGGTCCAAGTGACGGCATGCACTCCATTGGTGATGGCGTGGATGGGATAGTTTGGGAACATGTCGTGGGAAACCTCGCCGTGGTGCATAGCCACGCCGTTGATGTACTGGGAGCAGCGCAGCCCGAGATACGTCATATTGAGATTCCCAAAGGGGCAACAGTGCGTTACATCAAGGATCCCAATGCGATCCGGGCCAAGAACAGCACCCGCAAGTTCCAGTGGGAATTGATCCAGAGCGGCAGGAACAGGGGTATGGGTCGTGAAAACGCACTCTCTGCGTACAGCCTCGATGTCTTCCGCGGTAGCTGCGTTCAGGTTTGGTCGGCCGATGCGTTCTTCGAGCAGCGCAAGGACAAGCAGGGCTGAGTGGCCCTCGTTCATGTGGAAGCGCTGGATATTTCCATATCCGATTGTACGCAACGCACGCACTCCACCAATCCCGAGTACGGCTTCCTGGTACAGGCGATAGCGCTGGTCTCCTCCGTATAGGCTGTCCGTCAGGGTGCGCTGCCAGGCAGGATTTTCGGGTAGGTTTGTGTCGAGAAAATAGACCGCGACCTTGTGCCCCGCGACACCCTCGATCCAATATCGCCAGACGCGGACTCGGAACTGTATCCCGTCCAGAGTTAGTGGCACAGCTGACTCAACGGGCTCGAGGATTGCTTCTGGACTCCACTCCTCCGGCAATTCGGATTGTTGGCCGGCCGCGTCGAGTTGCTGGCGAAAATATCCCTGCCGAGGCAGCAATGTCACCCCGACCATCGGAAGGCCGCGATCCGCCGCGGACCGCAAAGTGTCTCCAGCAAGTATCCCGAGACCGCCGGCGTAGGTTGGGAACCGCGGGTCAACGGCGATCTCCATCGAGAAATACGCGATCTGAGCTTCGAGGCTGTCGCTCAATGCTGATTCCCTCCTGCATAAGGATGCACGGTGGGATCGGTCTGCTTCAGCGTTCTGGCGATGTTCGCACTATCTGCACAGAACAATGCGCGTGCCGCGCAACAAACTCCGCAACGCTTCCCAAAAGAAATTTCCGCAATCCCTTTTGACCGTGGGAGCCGAGCACAATCAGATCCGCGCGCCATTCGTGAGCGGCGTCAAGAATTCCCGTGCGCACCTCATTCTCGACCACACGCGAATCCACCTTGAATCCGGCTTTTCCCAGGATTTCTGCGGTTTGAGCAACCGAGTTCTTCGCCAAGTCTAGCTGTTCCTTGAGCCTAGCAGCCATTTCCGGGGCGTACCCGGAGGCCATCTGCGGAGGGGTGCTGAAAATAAGCGGTTCCACGACCTGCAAAACAAGAATCTTGGCGCCTTCAGCGCGGAACTCCGCAGCTACTGCGCGCGCGGCGCTTTGTGAGAATGTGGACCCATCTGTCGCCAATAAGATTTTCATAAAAGCCCACACCTCTCAAAGTTTGTTAGCACCCGGGTGTTCGTGAGGCTGTGAGTAAGGTCACAACAACCTATGCTTCGAGTCACAGCCGTACCCAATCCGCCGTACTAACAAGACTGTAAGGTCGCTTTGAGACGCGAGAGAGTTGCTCATTATACTCGGAGACTTCGCCCACCAAACGGGCTCCTCGAAAGACCGTGGAAAGGAGTGCCGACATGATTCCAGGTCGCAAGCAAACAGAGATCGGCGACAGCCGGGATTTCTTGATGGACGTTGATGGGGCCAAACTCACTGGGACATTGGTGCTCCCGCACGGCGCGCGGGGGTTGGTTTTGTTTGCGCATGGGAGCGGAAGCAGCCGCCACAGTCCGCGCAACCGATACGTGGCTGAAATTCTCCAGTCACGGGGGATCGCAACGGTGTTGTTCGATCTACTGACCAGTAAGGAAGAGTCTCGGGATCAACTGACCGGAGAGTTGCGATTCGACATTCCCTTCCTTGCCAAACGGCTGGCCGGTGCGACACATTACGCCATGAACACTCCCGAGCTGGGTGACCTGAAAATAGGGTATTTCGGAGCGAGTACCGGTGCGGGGGCGGCACTGGTGGCAGCGGCGGAACTTCCAGACGTGGTCGCGGCTATCGTCTCGCGGGGAGGGAGACCGGATCTTGCTGGCAAAGCGCTGGGAAGTGTTCGAGCACCAACGCTTCTGATTGTTGGAGGGGAAGATAGGCCTGTCATTGCGATGAATCAGACGGCTCTCGCAGAACTTACACACGCCGAGAAGAAACTCGTCATCGTCCCCGGCGCCACGCACTTGTTTGAAGAGCCTGGCACGTTGGAGAAGACGGCGAAACTTGCGGCAGACTGGTTTGTCGAGCACTTCACTCCCGTTGAGAAAGCACGAATAGTTTTCGCCCTTCAAGTAAAGAGCTGACCCGAAAGTGATCTCTAAGGGCCCCTATGCGGCCAGCGAATGTGCCGATGGAGGACCGTCTCTACCCCTCGCAGGCGAACGGGCACCACAGGCACCCGGAGGCGGGAGGCAATCAGGCCGATGCCCGGTTGAAACGGCTTAATCTCGCCCGCCCCAGTTCGCTCTCCTTCGGAAAAAAGCAAGATGGACCAATTGTTGTCGACCAAATCCCCGATATAGCGCAGAGACTGGCGGACACCAGCCTCGGTCTACGGAATAGGGAACGCGTTGAAGAGCAGGGCTACGAGCGTATACAGGAGGCCATCCCGGAGCCGTTGATAGGTCGTGTGACGTTCCGGGCAAAAATGCGCATCGAAATACTCCTTCCACATTGCGGCGGCCACACGGTACCGGTAACGTGCCGGCAAGGCAGACAAAATCAGCGGCGTATCCAAGTGGCTTTGGTGGTTCGGTGCAAAAATGACGGGTCCCCTCAGTGAAGCCAAATGCTCGAGACCCAGGATATGAGCGTGCGCAAAGAGGCGAACGAACGGCAGAAACAGCGTGGAAAGCAGCGCGCCTCGAATGATTCTTGCCGGCCAAGAGCGCGTCCAAGTGGGAAACGTCGAAGAGGCAAGGGGCGAACCAATTTCCTGCAAAGCAGAGACCGATTGCGCACCGGTAAGTACGGATTCGTCGATGCTGATATCAAACTTTTCTTCGAGATCGAGCATCAGTTCGACACGATCAAGGGAACTCAGGCCCAGTTGGTCGAGCGTCGTCTCAGGCGTGATTGTCCTGTCGGCAGCATACTTCCGGAGAAGATCTGCAATATTGCCCCCTCCAGTTGAGGGCGGGGTAGCATGGCCCGTCTCCACCCAAGTTTGGATCTCGGCGTGTTTGAGTTTCTTCGTGCTCTCGGTACGGGGCAAGCGATCGCTCGGCCAGACGGAGACGTTTCGTATTTTCTGGTGGGGTTCGAGCTGCTCGTTAGCCCGGCGGATGACTTCATCGGGGGCGGCGTCACGCTGAAGAACCAGAACCGCATGGACGTGATCTCGACCTACTACCACGGATTCCCGCACTCCAGGGATCCGGTTGAGGACATCTTCCACGTCCTGCGGGAAGATCTTCAGTCCCTCGGCCGTAACGATGATTTCCTTCGTTCGGCCTCGAATGATCAGGTTACCCGCATCATCCAATCTCCCAATGTCCCCCGTGTGGAATCATCCGTCTTCAAATGCGGAAGCCGTTTTCTTGGGCGCTTGGTAATAACCGGGGGTTACACTCTCTCCCCGGACCAGAATCTCTCCATCGGAGGCGATCCTTACCTCGACGCCTTCAATCGGTTTGCCGACCGTGCCTTCCACCGTATCGAAGGGATTGTTGAAGGCCACTATAGGCGCGGTCTCCGTGAGCCCGTATCCTTGGACGACGGCGAATTCCAGACGGGACCAGAACTCTTCGAGTTCTTTGGCCAGCGGTGCGGCACCGACCACAAACGCCCAGAACCTCCATCCCAGAAACCGGTGAAGGCGGCGGTATCGCCACCAGCGGAAAGGCCACGACGCGGCTGGAGCAGGTTCGCCGGTCTCGGGGAACTGGAGAAGAATATGCTTCTGCAGCACCTCGAGAATCTTGGGTACCGCAACAAGCACGGAAACACGCCGGTTCCGAATCTGCCGGATGAACATCGTGACCGCTTGCCCAAACATGTGACTCAATGGAATCAAAGTCAGAAAGCGGAGTGGCAGTAGGGGGCGGAACCATTTCCGGTAGGTGAAAATGACACGGGCCGGTGACACATTATTCGCGAGAATATTCCGATGGGTGATCTGGACGCCTTTGGGGTCGCGCCTGTGGCGCCTGAGGTAAATACGATTTCAACAACATCATCCTCATTAATCGGGGAAATGGGAACTTCCTGGTCTTTCGTCGCCGATTGCAACTCGGCCAATCGCCAGACCAGCGGCTGGCTTACCCAGGGGACCATCGGAACTTCTTCTCCTATCAGGATCAGGCGAGCATCCACAATCTCCTGAACGTGACGCAGGAAGGTCAATGAAGTTCGGTAATCGATCGGCACAACGATGGCGCCTATCTGGACGCATGCCCAAAACGCGGCAACCCATTCGGGACGGTTCTCGGACCAGAAGATGACTTTGTCACCCTGGTGAACACCGCTTTCGAACAGCCGCAAAGCGAAATGATTTGCAGCCAGTGCCACCTGTCTGTACGTGTACTTCCAGGTGCGATACCCGTTGTCGTAATGAATAAACTCGACTGAGGACTCGGTGAACTCCCGGAACAAATCAAGGAGATTTCGCCGCGTAGATAAATGAGGGAAACGGTCGTGAGCTAATATTTTCATTTTGAATGAAACACAGACAAGTCCTTGGTCAACGGCACACCGATTGGCGGGCCTGATCGCAGAGTTCTTCGAGCCGCGCACTATAGGAAACGTGATACGGAGGCTCAGCCGCAGCGTTGCTCAACAGATGCTCTGGCAAACGTGCTCTGCCGGCAAGGAATCGCGCTTGGGCTGCACGGACGGCAGCGATGGATTCTAGCCTGGATGTTTCAAGGCGCTCGCCGGCGCGCACCACGGGAATAAGCAGTGGTTCGGCCGAAGAAAACACTTCCTCGTCGAGGCCAATGACATCTTCCGAGTACGTTTCCCCATTGTCACTGAAACGGAACACCTGTTTGCGGCCGGGATAGGTCTTTTTCTCCTCGCTAAACTTTGCGGTGCCACGGACGCGGTTTTCGCGCTCAACTTCAACCAGCTTATAAATGACGCCAATATAGGGCGCGTCGGCGGACGTTGAAAGCGCTGTGCCAACACCGAATGCGTTGATGGGGGCTCCGCTATGAAGCAGGCTCTTGATTCGATTTTCGTCCAGATCGCCGGAAACGAAGATCTGTACATCCTTCCATCCAACCTCGTCGAAGCGTGACCGCGTCCAAAAACTGTCCGCCAGAACGTCGCCGCTATCGAGGCGTACGCCACCGGGTTTGCTCCCCAACCGTATGGTGGTCATGATCGCCTGGCGAACGTCGTAAGTATCCACAAGCAAAGTTGAATTCTCCGGGAAGACATCCAGGAAATTGCTAAAGGCTTGGGCTTCGTTCTCATGCGCCATGATCCACGAATGAGCCTGGGTTCCATAGACGGGAATGCCAAAGCGGAAGCCTGCATACGTGTTGGACGTGCCGGAGCATCCGCCAATGAACGCAGCACGCGCGGCGAGGACACCCGCTTCAATTCCATGAGCCCGGCGCGCTCCAAATTCAACCACGGGACGCCCCTTCGCGGCGGCCGAGACGCGAGCGGCCTTGCTGGCAATGAGTGTCTGCAAATGAATGATGGAAAGGAGGCTGGTCTCGGCAAGCTGAGCTTCGGCGATTGGTGCGGAGACCCGCAACAGTGGTTCGCCCGGAAAGAAGATGGTTCCCTCCGGAAGAGCCCAGACATCCCCGCGGAAACGAAAATTGGAAAGGTAGTCGAAAAAGCAGGGCTTTACATGTCGAAACAGCGGGAGATTCTCAAGGTAGTGGACTTCCGCCGGGGAGAATCGAATGTTTTCCAGGAAGTCAAGCGCCTGTTCCAGGCCAGCGGCCACCAGGTAGTTCCGATTGCGCGGCAGATGGCGCACGAAAAGTTCGAAGGTGGCGCGGGCATCGAAGCCGTTTTGCACGTATCCCGCGGCCATCGTGAGTTCATACAGGTCGGTCAGCAGCCCCGAAAACAGTCTGCTCGGTAACATCTTGAACACAGTGTATGCCTTTCGTGGACGAAGCGGATGTGAGTGGTGTCACTGACGCCGGTAAGGCGTTCTGCCAGTCTTTTGTTGAGAGCGCTAACGTGGAGTTCTTCGTCCACGCCGATGGCTTGCCCCAGTCGGCGCCACTGTCTCCTGGGTGGGGAGAACACCTATGACAGGAGCCTTAGAAAATACGGGACCTGCAAACACCCGCAAAGCCAATCCCATTCATTCATGTAGGCTATCTCTGCGAAGGCGCTTTCAATCTTGCAGCGGATTGTGTTGCACAACCTTCGAGTGAACAGGGAGACGAACCTTAAAGGTTCATGCTCTCTTCTGCCGCGGGTGAGGCAGAAAGGAAACGACGATGTTAGTAAGGGAAATCATGGCGGAGGAAGTCGTCTGCTGCACCCCCAAAGCCACAGCGCGACATGCGGCCAGTTTGATGAAAACACATGAAGTCGGGGCCATTCCAGTCGTCTGGAACATCGCGGATCCTTTATTGGAGGGGATCATTACGGACCGCGACCTGTGTTGCAGCGTTCTTGCAGAAGGCCAGGGCGGCGAAACAGTTAAAGTTTCGGAAATTATGACACCCATTCCCGTGACCTGTGAACCAGAGGCCACAATGGAAGAGTGCGAAGAACTGATGCAAGAAAACCAGGTTCGTAGAATCCCAGTTGTAGACAAACGGTGCCGGTGCATCGGAATTGTGGCTCTGGCGGATATTGCCAAGCATGCGCCTTCGACTAGCGTAGCTAGAACCATCAAAGAGATCTCCCAACCCGCCAAGGAACTCGAGCGGATAATGATGGAGAAAAACCATTTCTATTGCGGGCAGGTTCACGAGGAGGATCAAATCTTGTTGCTGAATCGGCGCCGCGAACTGGACAAGGAAGTCAAAGAAATGGTCTGACCTTTCGGAAACGAAAGGGGTGCGGTGTAGAAGCGACCGCGACCGCCCACAGAACTCTGTAATCGCGATTCCGGCGCGGGTTCTTTCCTACACCCATTGGAGCGCGAAAAAAGGGGTGAAAAATGTCAGCCAAACACGAACATAACCTGATCACGGGAATCCGGCGATCGGCGCACCCCCTCACCGGAGAAACCACGGACTTTGATCCCTTGCTCAAAGCGGTTGGCGACTCACGTTTCGTTCTCATCGGAGAAGCCTCCCACGGAACCCATGATTTCTATCGCGTGCGGGCGCAAATCACCAAACGACTCATCACGGAAAAAGGGTTTACCGCCGTTGCCGTCGAAGCCGACTGGCCGGACGCCTACCGCGTGAATCAATATGTCCGATTCGAAGGCGACGACGAAGATGCCATTGATGCGCTGGCGGGTTTCCAGCGTTTTCCCGCCTGGATGTGGCGCAACGCGGACGTCCTCGATTTCATCGGTTGGCTGCGCAATTATAATGAACACCGACATGCGGGACGTGTGGGGTTCTATGGATTGGATCTTTACAGTCTGCACGCGTCGATTCGCGCAGTATTGGATTTTCTCGACAAAGTGGATCCCGAAGCGGCACGCCGCGCGCGCTATCGCTATTCCTGCTTTGAAAACTTTGGCGAAGACACCCAGGCCTATGGATACGCCACGAGTTTTGGCTTGAGCAAGAGCTGCGAAGACGAGGCCATCAGCCAGTGGATGGAAATGCAACGGCGGGCCGCCGACCTTGCCCGGCGGGACGGCCGGGTCGGGCGCGACGCGTTTTTCTTCGCAGAGCAAAACGCCCGTCTCGTAAAAAACGCCGAGGAGTATTACCGTGCAATGTTTCACGAACGGGTGTCCTCGTGGAATCTACGCGACACGCACATGGCGGAAACGCTAGAGGCGCTTGTACATCACCTCGGACACAAGGCAAAGGTCGTCGTCTGGGCCCACAACTCCCATCTGGGTGACGCCCGGGCGACGGAAATGGGTCAACGGGGAGAACTCAATTTAGGGCAACTGGTACGCCAGCGCTACGGAAAGGAAGCAACGCTCGTCGGGTTCAGCACCTACACAGGCACGGTGACCGCGGCTTCGGGCTGGGATGCTCCCGCGGAACGAAAGCATGTTCGGCCGGCACTCCCTGGGAGCTACGAAGAACTTTTTCACCTCGCTGGGGTTCCGAATTTCCTGATCCAGCTGGATAATAAGGACGACGTTACCGGTTCCCTACGAGAGCCAAGGCTGGAGCGGGCGATTGGCGTTATCTACTTGCCGCGCTCAGAGCGCATCAGCCATTATTTCCACGCCCAGCTTCCAGACCAATTCGATGTCGTTCTGCACTATGACGAAACTCGCGCCGTCGAGCCCTTGGAACGTACAGCAGTCTGGGAAGTTGGCGAGGTCCCGGAAACCTATCCTTCCACTCTTTGACAAAAGCAACTCACCCAGGACTTTCCCAATGTGCAAGAAATAAGGGCGGCCCTGGCTCAGAACATTTAGAGCATGGAAGCTGAGCGCGCCGGTTGCGCAGCCAAGGAGCCGAACAAGCGGCGCTTTACGACTTCCACCAAAAGCAGGTAGGTCACTGTAGAGACTGCCAGAAACAGAAAATACGGGCCCGGCAACGGGGTGAACCCCAGAAACTTTGCGAGCGGTGAAAACGGCAGCAGACCTCCAATAAGCACAATGAGCACGGTTGTGATCGCCAATGGGGTGCTCGGGCGGCTCCGCAGCGGATTGCCCATCGTTCGAATCACAAAAAGGACAAGGGTTTGGGTTGCCAGCGACTCGACAAACCACCCGGTGTGAAACAGCGCTTCCCCGGCATGGAAAAAATGGAGCAGCACGTAGAAAGTCAGGAAGTCATAAATGGAACTGATCGGTCCGATGAAAATCATGAAATTCCGAATCAGGCGCATATCCCATCGCTGGGGAGAACGGATGTAAACGTCGTCCACGTTGTCCGAAGGAATGGTGATCTGCGCGGTGTCATACAGAAAGTTATTGAGCAGAATTTGCGTGGAAAGCATGGGGAGGAACGGCAGAAAGGCTGAAGCGCCGGCCATGCTGAACATGTTGCCGAAGTTCGAGCTCATCCCCATCAGCAGGTGTTTTAGGACATTTGCCGAGGCACGGCGGCCTTCTATGATTCCGCGGTGAAGAATGCCCAGTCCAGGCTTGAGTAAAATGATTTCCGCCGCGTCCCGGGCGACATCAGTGGCATAAGCCACGGAAATCCCGACGTCTGCCGAATGCAGCGAAGGGGCATCGTTGATGCCGTCACCCATATAGCCAACTACGTGTCCGCGCCGCTTGAGCGCGAGTATGATGCGCAATTTCTGCATCGGGGAAACACGAGCAAAAACCGTGGCCTGCTCTGCCATGTGGCCGAGCGCGGTGTCGCTCATTTTCTCCAGCTCGTCGCCCAGAACGATCACTGGATCTTCCAGCCCCACTTCTGCGCAAATATGCCGGGCGACCAGCTCGTTGTCTCCGGTGAGAATCTTTACCTGCACGCCGTCACGATGCAGTGCGGCAAGCGAAGTGCCGGCATCGGGAGTCGGAGGATCGGCAAACACAAGAAAGCCCGCCAGGGTCAGAGAGTGCTCGTCTTCGATGGAGAAGCCGTCGTGTTGCAGGACTTGGCGATAAGCCACGGCCAAAACGCGGACCTTGCTTGCAGAAATCCTGATACGTCTTATTGCAAAGCGCCAGTGCCTCGGCATTGAATTCCTGCTTCTTCCCGGCCGCATCGTAGGAAATGCACAGCGCCAGAATCCCTTCGGGGCCTCCTTTGGTAATCAGCAGCCGTTCGAGGGAGGTGTCTCCTGCGTGCTTGACGACGATAGAGAGTCGCCGCCGGTTGAAATCAAAGGGAATCTCGTCGATCGTGGCCTTCCGCATCACCTGGAGCCCGCTTCAGTACAGCGGAATCGAGAGGACTACGGATTCCCGTCTCGAACTTGCTGTTGAGATAAGCCAAGGACAGTGTTCGATCGGACGGCCCGCCTGCGGCGTCCGTCCAGAGCTGCAGGGTCATCTCTCCTGCCGTCAGCGTGCCCGTTTTGTCGCTGCAGAAACCATCGATGCTTCCGAAATTCTGAATGGCCGCCAGATGCTCGACGACGACCTTCTGTTTCGCCATGCGAGCCGCGCCGCGAGCCAGCGTTACCGAGGTAATCATGGGAAGAAATTCGGGCGTAAGCCCCACGGCGAGTGCCACCGCAAACTCGAAGGCGTCCTTATGCAACACTACGCGCACGACCAGAATGAACAGGACCAGGAAGAACACGGAGCGAAGGATGAGCATGCCGAAGTGGCGCAACCCACGTTCGAATTCGGTCTCCTGGGGCCGGTGCGCGAGCTTTTCCGCGATCGCGCCGAAGGCTGTATGAGGTCCAATGGCGATGACGCGGGCAATCGCGGTTCCGCTGACGACCGATGTTCCCAGGAAGACCGTCGCCGGGTCCTGCGGCGTCCCTTGTATGGTTTTGTCCGAAGACGCGGCGTCCTTTTCCGCAGGCATAGATTCCCCTGTAAGGGCGGCCCTGCTGCACGTAAAGGTCACGCGACTCCAGGAGTTTCGCGTCTGCAGGAACGAGGTCGCCCGCAGACAACCGCACAAGGTCGCCGACGACGACTTCATGACGTTTCACCTCCTGCCACACGCCGTCGCGCAGTACGGTTGCCGTGAGGCTAACGTACTCGCGGAGGCGTTCGATGGCTTTCTGGGAGCGGTAGGTTTGGATAAAGTTGATGGTCGCGCCCAACAGGACGACAACGAAAATAATGGCGGCATCCACGGGCTGGCCCAGGAAGGCCGAAATCAGACTTGCCACGAGCAAGATCACGACTAATGGATTAAGGAATAAGGTCAGTAGTTCCAGCGCCAGAGCACCGTGGCGCACAGGCGTGGGGTCGTTTGGACCGAATTCTGCCAGGCGTTCCTTTGCCTGCTCTGACGACAATCCCGCCAGGGATGCCGGCGCGATCAGCGTCTCTTGGGTGGGAGTAGGCTTGAGCGTATCCATCCCGTATCCAGCATGAAATTGCCGGAGTCAGTATCCCCCCACTCGTGGTCAGGTAGCAGAGGGGCCCGCACTTAGAAAATCTATCCCCGGGGCACGAATTCGCTTGTGATTGGAGTCACTGACGATGGTTCCATCTTGTGCCAGCGTTTGTCTGACAGCGCTACCCTGGAGTTCTCGTCCACGCCGATGATGTCCCCCGGCCGGCGGTGTCTTTTGGATGAGGAGAAAGACCATGGCAGAAGCCGCAACCGCAGTGAAACGTACCGAGGAACCAGCCAAGCCAATCCAGCCCGTTTCCATATTCGATCAAGTAGAAGACACTTTTAAGACCATTGCCCGCCGTGCTTACGAGATTTTCGAAACGAATGGGCGCGAGTTCGGGCGCGATCTCGAAAACTGGTTTCGAGCCGAGCGAGAATTGCTCCATCCGGTCCCTCTCAACATCACCGAGTCAGACAGCTCCCTTGAGCTAAAGGCGGAAGTACCCGGCTTTACAGAGAAGGAACTCGAAATCGGTGTCGAACCCAGCCCGCCTGACGATTGCCGGCAAGCGGGAAACAAAGAAGGAAGAAAAGAAGGGCAAGACCATCTATGAAGAGAGCCGCTCGGATCAAATCTTCCGTGCGGTGGAGCTGCCAGTAGAGTTTGAGCCGGAGAAAGCGACTGCCTCTCTCAAGCACGGTGTTTTGGAGATCACCTTGCCCAAGGTAGCTAAGGCACACACTCTGCGGATTCGTCCGAAAGCTGCCTGAGTTCTCGATAGGGGGCGCCGGGCTACTTTTATCGCTCCGGCGCCTTCGCCCTAGGCCCAGATTGGCCGCAGAGAAAGGAGGCCGTCATGGGAGCACGCCACTATTCCGATTACCTTCTGAAGGAACACGAAGAACTTCTTAAACTCGCAGACAAGATAGAAAGTCTGCTTGAGTCCGCTTCAAAGAACGACTACGCGGAGCATCTAAAGACGTTGTCGGAACTCCGCTCACTCGACCACGCCCTGGCTGGCATCGTTGAGCATTGCCACGCAGGTGAACGTTTCGTCGAATCCGCCTACTACGAGGACTTCCGGCCACAGGAGCGTGTGCGGATCAACTCCGATCACTTTCTGATCAAGCAGGCCGTTACGAGCTTTCGCGAAGAGCTGAAGTTCGCCACTGCGGACCGCACGTTGGCCATGGTTTGTCCCGGCATGGATCTGGTGAAACTCCTACGTGACCATGTCGCGTTTGAAGGAGAAGCATTCAGGCGAATTGCAGGGGAGGTGGAATCTCGCGAAACAAAGCCGCGAGGCAAACACAAGACAGGTGGCCCTTGTCGGAAAAAGAGAATCCACACTGAGCGACGAAAAGCAAAAGAAGCCAGCCCTCTGCCCTATACGCTCGAAACACATCCGGAGCTGTGATCAGAAGTCCGGCCCGGAATATTTTCTGTCAGTACCAGAACCGAGGTGCTCTATGAAAACGATGGAGATTAGCACGCCGGTCAGCGTGCGCAATATTGCCTTCACCACCGATCTTTCCGAAGAATCCTATGCCGCTCTGCCGTTTGCCGCCGATTTTGCAAGGCGCTACGGCGCAAAGATCTGGGGCTTTCATGTCGTTGTGCCGCGTGCATACCCCACACATCCTTACCGTGACATGCCTACCCTCGAGAAAGACGTGCAGGAAACGGAGCGTCATCTAAAAGCGGAATTTGAACAGCGTCTGAGTGGCATTCCCAACGATGCCACCGTGATCGAATACGGGGAAATCTGGCACGCGCTCTCCTCTTTTATCGAAAGACACAATATCGACTTGCTGGTGATGGGCACGCACGGGCGGACGGGACTCGGAAAAGTCATGTTGGGCTCCGTCGCCGAGACGGTTTTCCGTCAGTGCCAGTGCCCCGTGCTGACGGTCGGATCGAAGGTTGTGCGGAGAACAGACCAGCGCCCAGTAACCAAGGAGATCCTGTATGCGACGGATTTCACCCCCGTATCGCACGCTGCGGCACCCTATGCCATTTCTCAGGCTCAGGAGAGTGGCGCGCATCTTGTTCTGTTGCACGTGATTGAGCCTCAGAAAGCAGGCGAGTTGTCTTATGGCGCGGAGTTCGAGAATGCCACCATGCAGCTCTTGCGGGACCTCATTCCGCTGGAGGCCCATCTCAGTTGCAAGCCGGAAGAGATCGTCAAGTTTGGCAATCCGGCGGACGTCATTCTGAGCCAGGCTCAAGAGAGAAATGCCGACCTCATCGTGCTGGGCGTCCGGAAGCCGGAACACCTTGGATTGGCAACGCACTTCGGTCGTGCGACCGCCTTTAAAGTCATCTCCGAAGCGAAGTGCCCGGTCTTTACAGTTCGCGGATGATTGCACAAAGAACGAGGTGGTGCCATGAAATTTAGAAATCGACAAGAGGCCGGTCGCCAATTGGCAGACCGCCTTCAGAAATATGCAAACCGCGAAGACATTCTCGTCCTCGGAGTCCCTCGCGGCGGTATCCCCGTTGCATTCGAAATCGCCATGAAACTGCATGTTCCGCTGGACATTTTTGTGCTCCGCAAGCTGGGCGTGCCGGGTCACGAAGAGTTGGCCTTTGGAGCGATCGGAAGTGGCGGTGTCCAGGTGCTGAACCACGACGTCGTCGCCCACCTCGGCATCACTGAGCTGGAGATCGCAGCGGTGACCAAGGTGGAACATGAAGAACTCGAGCGGCGAGAACGGCACTATCGAGGAAATCGGCCGCCGCTCGACGTACGCGGGCAAACCGTAATTCTTGTGGATGACGGGATTGCCACGGGCGCAAGCCTGCGTGCCGCCATTCACGCAATCCGAAAAATGCGACCTGCTGCCCTTGTGGTTGCTACCCCGGTAGCACCACGCGCTACGTGCAATCTGCTTCGTCAGGAAGTCGACGAACTCGTTTGTGCGGCAACACCCGAACCCTTTTATGGAGTCGGTCAGTTTTACGAAGACTTCTCGCAAGTGCCTGATGAAGAGGTCGTCCGACTCTTGGATCAAGCGATGCGTGAAACGGCCGAGAAACAGGAGGCTCCGGCGCTCACGCTCGCCATATTCTGACCGCTTCGGCAGTCCGCGCCAGTCCGGCTGAGATCATTTCAAAGAACGTCAGGCTGGAAAAGAGGTGGGCATATGCGCGCACTACTGCTCTCTATTTGCGCTGTCGTTTTCCTCGCCGGGATAGGCGCATTTCGTCAGGCGATCCGGCAAATTCCATCCTATCGGTTTGACCCCCCTACTGTGATTAGCGTCGTCGACGCCGTCTACCCGGTACAAAGTCTTGTTTCCGGTACCGTTGTGCTCGAAGTGTCGCTCGATGAAAACGGCAAGATTACGGGAGTCCGGGTTGTTAAGGGGATCGCTTCCTTGACCGAGCCGGCGAGGGATTCCGTTCTGCAATGGAAATTCACCGGGGCAAAACTCGATGGCAAGCCGGTGCCGTCAAAAATAACTGCGGCTTTTTCCTTTGTTCCGCCGAATGTGGGTCCGCGTCTGTGAAATTGCTTCCAGGAGGCTGCCATGAAATTCGAAACTCCCTACAGGCATTCAAGAGCGAATGAAGCCGTAAGCGTGGTAACCCTAAGCGCTGAGGAACAAACGCGGAAGGTGCACGACGCCGTCGCGCGCCGCGCCTACCAAATTTCCGAGACTTCCAAGGATGAAGGCCATCACGAATTGCAGGACTGGCTCCAGGCCGAGTCCGACCTTGTCCATCCGTTTTGTGTAGGACGCATGCCAATCGATGGAAGTCTGTGGCTCGGGACGGACGCCGACGCGTTTGCGGAAGGCACGATTGAAGTATGGGTAGCCCCTCGTCAGCTCACCGTTTGCGGAAATCCACGAACTGGCTCACGAACCCTCTCGCCGGGGCAGCGATTCTCTTCTGACCAGAGGATCTACGAGGTCATCAATCTCCCCGTTGAAGTGGATCCATCTCGCGTTGCGGCCAGAGTCAACTGTTCCGCTCTGGAGATTCTGTTACGAAAGGCAGAGTGCGAGAAGGAGTCGGGGCAGAGATTGAAGATGGCTGCCTAGATATGAATATTTGCGCGGAAATCGGTTAGCGAAGTCTTTGCGGCGATGGAGTTCAAGCGGAAGGCAGGCCCACCAGTTGGGGAAAGAAGGCTACCATGGCAAACAAACGGCTGTTGTTTCGATCTGCGGCACGCGAGAAAGTGCTGAGCGGCGCGAGCGTCCTGGCTGACGCGGTGCGCATCACCCTCGGTCCAAAGTCGAAATGCGTGCTGATCCAAAAAAAATGGGGCCGGCCGATCGTCTGCAACGATGGGATCACAATCGCCAAAGAGGTTGAGCTCGAAGACGCGGAAGCGAACCTTGGGGCACAGATGATTCGTGAGGCCGCCGAGCGCACTGGAGAAGCCGTGGGTGACGGTACCAGCACTTCGGCCATCCTCGCGCACGCGATCTTTGCCGAGGGTCTTCACAACGTCGCCGCGGGAGCCGGCGCTGTTGACTTGAAACGCGGGTTGGACCGCGGGCTCGCAGCTGCCGTCAAGGAACTCAAAAAGCTTTCGCGACCCGTCTCAAGCCGCAAAGAAAAGGCTCAAATCGCCACCATCTCAGCCCACAACGACCCCTCCATAGGCGAACTGGTCGCCGAAGCTTATGAAAAGGTCGGACCTGAGGGCGTGATTACCGTCGAGGAATCCAAAACCACCGAATCGGCGCTGGAACTGGTCGAGGGCATGCAGTTTGACCGCGGATACATCTCTCCCTATTTCGTCACCGACGCTGAGAAGATGCAGGTTGTCCTCGAAGATGCCCTGATTCTCCTCCACGAAAAGAAGTTGACGAGTCTGAACGAAATGCTCCCGTTCCTAGAGCAGGTCGCCAAGGCGGGGCGCCCCTTGGTGATCGTTGCCGAAGACGTCGAAGCGGAGGCCCTGGCAGTTTTGGTCGTCAACAAGGTCCGCGGAACCCTACTCTCCGCGGCCGTGAAAGCCCCTGGCTTCGGCGATCGCCGCAAGGATATGCTGCAGGACTTGGCAATCCTGACGGGTGGTCAGGTGATTGCCGAAGAATTGGGCCTCAAAATGGAGAAGCTCGGCCTGAATGAATTGGGGCATGCCAAGCGCGTCGTTATTGATAAAGAGAAGACCACCATCGTCGAGGGTGGCGGCCAAAAGTCCGCTATCCAAGGACGTTGCGCCGAACTCCGCAAGCAGATTGAGAAAACAACCTCCGACTATGACAAGGAGAAACTCCAGGAGCGTCTTGCCAAGCTGTCCGGAGGCGTTGCCGTCATTCGCGTTGGCGCACCCTCGGAAACGGAAATGAAGAATCGCAAGGAAGCGATCGAAGACGCTATCAACGCCAGCAAAGCCGCCCTCTCCGAGGGAATTGTTCCCGGGGGCGGCCTTGCTCTGCTGCGTTTGAACGAGGCCATCGAGTCCGAAGTTGCAAAATGTTCCGGCGATGAACGCACGGGCCTGCAGATCCTGGCAAAGGCTCTCGAGGCTCCGACCCGTCAAATTGCGGAGAATTCCGGCGTGGATGGCGGAGTGGTCGTGGACCGCATGAGAAGCGGAAAAGGAAACTACGGTTTTGACGCCTCGCGCTGCGAATACGTCGACCTCGTGGAAGCCGGCATCATTGACCCAACCAAAGTTGTGCGCATTGCGCTCGAGAATGCCGTATCTGTCGCGAGCGTACTGCTGCTGGCGGAGGCAACGCTCACCGAGCTGCCTGAGGAAAAGGAAAAAGCCATGGCAGCCCATGCGTCGTTGGAGTGACGCTTTCGATGCGAGGCGAGGTGCTCATGCCCGTTCACGGGGAGTCGCACAAAGATGTGGAACACAGTCTGCCAAACGAGTCCCTCGAGATTCTGCCGCTTTGGCAACTGGATGTCGCCGAGCTGACCGGGCACAACCTAGAATCAAAGGGTCGTGAGGAAGTGAATCGTCTGCTGCGCGCGGGCTGGCGGCTGCTCCACATTTATACGCTCAAATACCAGGAAGAGGGCGTCTGGCGGGAACGCCCCATGGCCATCCTTGGCAGGCTGAGACAAGGCGGAGAGTAACCACTGCCCTCCTCTTTTCCAGGGCTCCGGACAAGCCGAGTGCTGCTTGCTGGGCGAGCCGCCGGGGTCCTCGGCAAAATCCAAATGTGCTGTCCGGCACGGAAATGTTTGATCCCGGGTGCTATGTATGATTCAGGAGGTGCAATATGCCCTTCCAGATGCTCACACAATTAAGAATGGACATTCCCGTAAGCAATGCTGAGGCTTTCAGAATTTTGGAACGTGATCATTTCTGCTGCAGGTATTGTGGCCTGGACGACGCCAGGTCCAGCCTTGAAAACGCGCTAATTATGACCATTGATTCGGTCGTGCCCCATGCTCATGGGGGTAAGCACACGTCTGCAAACCTTGTAGCCTGCTGCCACCCCTGCAAAACGCTCAAGGGGAAGCACATTTTCGAGAGTTTCGATGAAGCCAAGAAGTATGTGGTCGCCCGGCGTGAAGTCTTGCGCCAGGCGTGGGAGAGCCAATTTTTGCAGCCTGCCCATGTTCCACAATCAGAATCGGAAGTCGCCTTGTGCGCGGGCCTATAGATGGTTCCTACGCAAGATGATGATCGAGAGACTTGGCCTCCTGTGCGAAGCTCCACAGCGATGAAGTTACGATGCGAGATCAGTTAAAGAGCAAACGGAATCTGTTGTTTGATGCATTGTCGAGGAATCCTATGAACACGCGGTTGGCAATTGAGATCCGATTAATCGACAACCGTATCGCAGATCTAACACAACGTCTTGTGGCAAAGAGCAAATCCGAACCGGACTAGGAGCGCTCATGCCAATCACCAAAGAATTTACCGTGTTAATGGACGATCGCCCTGGCGCACTCGGAAGACTCTGTCGGGCACTTGCGGAGCGCCAGGTGAACATTCTCGCTCTGCAATCCTTCCCCGTGAGAGGAAGATTCGTCACTCGATTCATCGTAGATAATCCGGAAAAAGCCAAGACCGCGCTGAACAGCGAACACCTAACATACACGGAGACAAAAATCGTCCAGACGAAAATTCAGCATCGGCCCGGAGAGATCGCGCGATTGGCATCCCGTCTAGGCAAGGCCAACATCAACATCAACTACGCATATTGCGGTTTGGAGCCCAGTACAAATGCGCCTCTAGTGTTCTTTGGGGTGGAGGAAGTCGAAGAGGCCGAATCAATTCTTCGGAAAACCGCTCTCACTGCTTCAAAGGCTTACCATTCGCCAGATACTCCAACTTAGGCAACCGCCTTGATCTGACCAATTGGTTCGCCTATAAGGATCTGCTTACTTTACCTGCATGGAATCCACGTATTCGCTCAAATTGTGAATTGCGACTCCACCTTCGCCTCTCAAAGACCGGAACAATGGACCCGACAATGGCATTTCCGGCGTGCCATGCGCACATCTTTACACTAGATCCCCAGGTGGTCGAAGAAACCTCCGACCAGTACAAGCAGCGCATCCAAGAGCGCGCCAAAAGGACACTCAATGCCGTCGCCGCAGCGGCCAAAGCCATAGGTGTCCCGTGCGACGCCATTCATCTTGAGCACGAACATGTTTACCAGGCAATTATCGACTCGGCAAAGGCGAAGGGTTGTGACCTCATTACGATGGCATCACACGGGCGGCGCGGAGTTTCCGCAATCTTCCTTGGTAACGAAACCGTCAAAGTCCTCACTCACTCCAAGATTCCAGTTCTTGTTCATCGCTAATCAGGATTCGGCCCCACGGGTCGCTACGTTTGACCAAGAAAAAGAGCGGTCACCTGGAGTTCGTCAAGCAAAGCAAGGAGATTTGTCTTGTCGGCAAAGGGCTCCTTCCCTGCCAAAATGATCACACTGGGGCGTATCGCCCGCATGGCACTGAGAAAATCTCCCTCTGCGGAGGAATGAAGGTACCGACAGTGCACCTCTACTTCGATGTCTTTGACCAAGTCCACGACGTGGTTTCGCAGGTGATTATTCGCTTGCTGCCCGGAGGGAGGCAACAGCACAATTAATTCACTCGATTCGAGTTGGGCAAGTTCTGCAGCGGCAAGTACAGCGCGTTCCGAAGCCGGCGTCCCGTTGCACCATACGAGGATGGGGCGTTTGGCAAGTGCCGTCCCGGATGAGAGAAGCAATGCGGGGACAGCTTCGCTCAAAGCAGCCATCGCCGTTGACCCGATGCCGGATTTTTTGAGCAAAGACCAGCCAACCCTTCCGAGAGCTAGAAGGTCGCATCCCGCTGCAGCCATGAGGATTTCGGAAGAGACACTGCCCCGCACGACTCGAAAGGACCAAGCCACCTTAGCTTGATTCGCAACTGCCACCAGCGCTCTCCGTGCTTGTTCGGCTTGGGCTTTGAACTTTCGCTCCATACTGGAGCGGTCGAGAGGGGTGTCTTTGCCGGTAGGGAAAAGCACGTCTCGGGCATACGGCGAGTCCGCCAGCATTAAGAGATCAATATCCTCCACAAACAGGCCCAGCAGTTCCGCTTTGAGCTTTGCGCTCAGTTCGACGGCGGCTTGAAGGGCAGCAAGACTTTGTGGGGAAGCATCCAGCGCTACCAAGATTCGCCGAATGGACAACTTCCCTGCCGGCGTGGCCACGCTTCACCTTCTATCTTCGACAGCCATTCCCGCAGCGAGGCGCTTTTGCGAGAAATCTATGAGGCGAGCTTCCGCCTTCTCATTGATGGTCCCAGCAGGAAACGTGCCGGACGGTCCTCGTTCACCAGCCGGTATTCCAGTCATTATTTCCATGCCCTCGTCGACGGACTGAATGGCATATACGTGAAATCGTCCGGACTGGACCGCATCCACGACGCCCCGCTTCAACATCAAATGGCGCACATTTGACGCGGGGATAATGACTCCCTGCTCCCCGGTGAGCCCGCGAGCGTTACAAACGTCGTAGAAACCCTCAATCTTTTCATTCACTCCGCCGATTGCCTGAACCTCTCCATGCTGGTTTACAGAGCCTGTCACGCCGAGCGATTGCCGTATGGGCAGTTCGGCAATCGCTGATAAGAGTGCAAAAAGCTCGGCGCAGGAAGCGCTGTCGCCTTCAACCGGGCCATAGGACTGCTCAAACACCAGACTTGCGGAAAGCGACAGAGGCCGGTCCGGTACATAGCGTGAATTCAAAAAAGCGGAAAGGATGAGAACCCCTTTCGAGTGCAGAGGACCGCCCAATTCCACTTCACGCTCAATGTCAACGACCTCGCCCTTCCCCATCCGGACGCGAGCCGTGATTCGGCTGGGGTGGCCAAAAGCGAATGACCCCATATCGATCACGGAAATACCATTCACTTGCCCGACGCGCTGCCCGCTGGTGTCAATCAATAGCGTGCCGTGCAGGATTTCTTCCCGCAGCCTTTCGCAGACGCGGTCCGACCGATGCGTGTACGCATCAATAGCACGCTGGACATCCACCCCCCGAACCGTTCGTTGCGCCGCGGAGCGCGCCCAATAGTCGGACTCCCGCAACAAATCTGCCAGCCGCCTCTGATGCGTGAGGAGTTTTCCGGAATCGCCAGCCAGTCGCGAGCTGTGCTCGATGACGCGAGCGACGGCTGGGCCGTCGAACGGCAAGAGTTCCTCTTGGCGAGCAAGTGTCGCGATTAAGCGGGCATAGAGCAAGTCGTTTCCCGGAACTCGATCCATGCACTCCTCGAAGTCGGCTCCGACCTTGAACAGTTCATCAAATTCTGTATCGAATTTGCTCAGCAGGTAATAGAGCAGCCGCTCCCCAATCAGCACAACCTTCATTTGAAGCGGGATAGGTTGCGGCTCGAGAGAAACGGTGCTTACCAGGCTGAGCATCTGGCCGAGCGATTCGATGCGGAGATGCCCGGACCGCAGCGCTCGTTTCAGCGCTTCCCATGCATATGGCTGCGCAATCACTTTGAGCGCATCCAGGAGAAGGTATCCTCCGTTCGCTTGATGAAGTGCCCCCGCCCGGATCAAATTGAAATCCGTAGAGAGCGCCCCGAGGTGAGACAGGTACTCCACCTGCCCAACGAGATTCTGATAGGTGGGATGATCCACATAGACCACCGGCGCCCCTCGATTCGAGCTGTGGTCGACAAATAGGTTTACCTGATAACGCCTGATAAACGCCGGACCCTTGCCGACGTTCGTCTGCGGAATTCCCACTAGAGCGGCCAGCGGGCTCTCCGGCGCACCAAGGAATTCATCGGCATTCTCAATGATGTCCTGCCGCATTTCGTCGAGAAAGTTGCACACCTGCGGCAAATCCACATATTTCTTGCGGGTTTCTTCGATCAAATGGCCAACGGCAAAAATGGTGACCTCCTCGTTGAGCTGGCGTATTTTTTCGCGGCCTTCGTGCTCCCAACCCGGCACCTGCCGCATGATGGCCTCTAGCTTCTGGCGCAGTTCTGCTACATCGACTTCGATGGTTTTTAACTCCTGTTCGGAAAGTTGCGACACTTCCTCGGGCCCGAGGACTTGTTTATTTCGTACGGGAGCAAGCACCAAACCAGTGGGCGTCCGCAACAAGCCGATGCTTTTCTTCTCCGCCTCCGCAGCGATACCTTCCAGCGCTTTCTCCCGCCGCTCTTTGACTTCTTCCTCGATCACGTGTTTTCGTGCGCGGTAGTTTTCGCTCTCAAATGCGGCAGGTATCGCAGACCGAAGCTCCGTCAATAAACGCTCAACATCCTCCCGCAAAAGGCCTCCCCGGCCCGGCGGAAGTTGCAATGCCCGTGGCTCTTCCGGGCGCTCAAAGTTGTTGACGTAACACCAGTCGGACGGAACAGGTTCTTTTGCGGCCTTCTCCTCGATCAGGCGCCGGACGGCGGGATATTCGCCCGTCCCGCGGGAGCCGAGCAAAAATAAGTTGAATCCTTGCCGTTGGATGCCCAACCCAAACTCCACAGCCCCGATTGCTCGATCCTGCCCTAGAATCTCACTAAGACCTTCCAACTCCGCGGTCGTTTCAAACGATAGGTTTACCGGGTCGCATCGTTTGCACAAATCACCTACACCCAAGCTTTTCTTTACTGACATGCGAGCCATCCTACGACCCTCGATTGCCACCTGGACCGGCAGTTCCCGGATAAGGCATGCGGCCCATTTAGGCTTGTTTCGACTTTCTCGTTGAGACACCGGCCGGACAAACTTAGTTTTGACGGAGCATCTTAGGGGCGTGCCTTACCGTTTGTATCCAATCTTGCGCAAAAGATCGTGCCTCCATGCGACATCCGCCTCTCCCTCAATGCCTTTGGGAGAACTTCCGTCAATCACGCCCAGCACCCCACAGCCTTGCTCACTCTGCGCCACGATGATTTCAACGGCATTCGCCGTTGCACAGAAGATGGAACATACTTCAGGCGCATTCCGGATGGCGCTCAACACATTAATGGGGTAGGCATTTTCGAGGACCAGCACGAAAGTATGGCCACAGCCTAGAGCTTGAGCATTGCGTACGGCCGTGTCGCGGAGCTCCCCGTCATTGCCCTCTGCCCTGGTCAGGCACGCCCCCGAGCTTTCGTTAAACGCCAAGCCGAACTTGGCCTGCGGCACGGTGGTGCACACCGCTTCATACAAATCTTCCACGGTCTTAATGAAGTGGGATTGGCCGACGATGATATTGGCGTCCGCTGGAAACTTCATGGCCACAGCTTTGATCTCCAGCATCATTCCTCCTTCGGGTGCCGCATTGGAACAACCGCAGGAAACCCGTGATAGAGGTGGGCGCGGGTCGAGGGAATCTGCTGAGAACCTGCCCGAGCGAAGACAATTTGAAATAGCTGCAACGCCCCCACCCGAAAGCCCGCCAGCGCTCCGGAGAGATAAAGCCGCCAGGCTCTTGCGAATTCCGGCCCAAACATCGCCGATACTCTGTCCCTTGCGTCCTCGAATCGTGCAAGCCAATGCTCGAGCGTGAGCTCATAATGAGTTCGGAGGTTCTCAACGTCCAAGATAGAAAATCCATGCGGCTCAAAGAGCTCCATCATCTGGCCGAGCGTAGGTGCGTAAGCACCTGGGAATATGCGTTTTCTGGTCCAATTGCTGAAGACCTGCGCGCGGTTACGCCCGATGGACTGCAGTAGTCCGCGGCCGTTCCGGTCCAACACAGTGTCCATGACGTGTCCCATCTCACGGTAATGTTCGGCGCCGACGTGTTCCAGCATTCCTACGGACACAAGGACATCGTATTTCTCGGAAATGTTCCGGTAGTCATCCTCGACGAATTCCACGCGATCGCTCAACCCTAGTTGGCTCGCGCGTCGCTGGGCCCACACGATTTGTTCATGAGCAATACTGAAACCGCGTACCTTCACGCCATAACGCTCCGCCATGTGCAAAGCGAGAGCACCCCACCCGGACCCAACGTCCACAACGCGCTCACCTGCACGGAGGTTCAATTTGCGGCAGATATAATCCATCTTCGAGACTTGCGCTTCCGCGAGGCCTGTCAAACCGGAAGGAAAATACGCACAGGAATAGACAAGCTGAGGGTCGAGCCATAACTGGAAGAATTCGTTGCTCAAATCATAATGTCGCCGAATGTTGTTTCGGGCGCCCCGAACAGAGTTCCTCTGCGCATGTTCCATACAGTAAGAAACAAATCGGCTGTACCAGCTTTGCGTACTACCCGTGGATGCGGATTGGTATAGGCAGGCAAGCATCCCAACGAGGTCTCCCTCGACCGCAATGTGCCCGCTGCTGTACCCGTCCCCGAATCCCACTTCTGGATCAAGAATCAGGTGAAACATCGTCTTACGACCCCGGATCACGACCTTGGCAACGGACTGGACGGCCGTTGTAGCCACTTTTGCGCCGTTTTTGAGGGCGAGCTGAATCGGCGGCTGACCCGCGGCTTCGCAAATCTTCCGCAATAGCCTATGATCGATTCGAGATAGGACGCCCTGAAGAGCCGCGGAAAAGCGTCCCCGCGCGCCGTCCGGCCACTGCACGTTGTTCGGCTGATTCTTTCCTTCGTTCCCGACAGCTTCGGGAAGTGGTGGGCAAGGTGAAGAGGAAGACATACTGGTACCTCCTCTGTTGTTCCCAGGTCTGCTAGCGAGAATACTTTAACGATGGGCTAGTTCTCACACCGAGCATTTCACCGGTTCTCTGACTTCTCTTCTGTGACAGCCATCACAGCGAGACGTCCTCTTGGTTGCTGTCCTTTCCTAGGGTGCTTGGAATCTTTGGGCACAGCCTTTACATTGGGCCGTCTGACAACACTTCAGTTTTCCGCAAAGATGGGTGCGGAGACGAATCTCCCGGTCCCGTACCGAGCGGAGAGAAGCTTGAATGAAGCGGAATACCACAGCGGTTCATGACTTGCTTCTTAACGACCCGGCAGTACGCACAATAATGTCCGTGGTGCCAGTTGCCCTCTGTCCAATCTAGGCCCGTCGTGTCGGACGCCCTTGACGGACACATTTCGTGGGTGTAATTGAGAAAGCTGAGCTTGACTGGGAAAGCTTCTGAGAGGGGGTGTTACCATGAAAGTGAAAGACGTAATGTTAGCATCACCGTGCTACTGCCAACCGGGGACCAACCTCGGTTCCGCAACCGAGTTGATGTGGACCGCAAATTGTGGATTTCTTCCCGTGGAGTCAGCCGAAGGAAAAGTTATAGGCGTGATCACGGACCGAGATGTCTGCATTGCTCTCGGGACAAGGAATCGTCCTGCCGGCGAAGTCACCGTGGGCGAGGTCATATCCGACAAGCTCTATTCCTGTAAGCCGGAAGATGAAGTCCAGGTTGCGTTAAAGACTATGGCGGAGACACAGGTACACCGACTCCCAGTGGTAGCCCAGAACGGAACCCTGGTGGGCATACTTTCGATGGACGACGTATTATTCCGAGCTGAAGCCAGTGGCCCAGGAAAGAGACCTGAACTATCCAACGACGAAATTATGACAACACTACGATCGATCGCCCGACAGAGCGTTCCCGAAGTCCTGGCCAAAGGAGCTTAGCGTTTTCTAGCTGCCTTTGCGTCGGGAATGTCCACAATCGCAAGAACACAGCAGCAATCGATGATTACAGCGGTCCTATTCAGTACGGCGATGTCGACGCTCTCTGGCTTTGTTATACCCATAAGGGCGTGGGCTTGGAAGTGCCAAACATTGCCTTTTTTGCCGCCTTTGCTTTGTTCACCCTTACTTTCAGCGTACTTCGATTTCACAAATCACTGGAATAGGCACTTTTCGGGAGTTGTCTCCACCGATGCGCGTAACGAGCACCCTGAACCACGCCTTCGCTTCTGCCCAGATCGTTGTGACGCTATCAGAATTCCTGATTGCCTCACCGCGAATGCCGCTTTCGTCTAGATAGGCCTGAATCATTGCGGAACTACGCCCACACGGCTCCCTGAGTTTCCTAAGTCATCCCAGACAGCATTTTCATAGTTCCACCTGTCCTCAACTGCCCTTCCTGGCAAGACCCTGCGCCTGATCCGTCCGCTCCTTCCATCAAGGGTTTCCGCTCCGCTCCAATGAACGCCATACACCGGCGCCCTTGACGGCGCGGCCGGCCAGTCGCGTTTCCCTTCGCAGGAAAGGGCATTTGCTTTTCATGCACCGCTCTGCGGTGCCTGCGGAGCAAAACCCCAAATTCTTTTGAAGGAGACTTCCATGCAACAAATCGAACGAAAACCGTTATTTGACCTTGGGCAGCTTGTCGCCACACCCGGCGCACTCGCCGCCCTCGAAAAAACAGGACAGAACGCGATGGAGTTTCTCTCGCGCCATGTCCGAGGCGACTGGGGCGAACTCCCCAGGGAGGACAAGGATGAAAACAAGCTGAGTCTCGAAAAAGGCTTCCGGCTCCTCAGCAGCTACCGGACCATTGCCGGCGACAGGCTATGGGTCATCACCGAAGCCGACCGCTCCGTGACCACCCTCCTCCTACCGGAAGAGTACTGAGGCAAGGAAAAAGGAGATTACGATGACGAACAGCACCGCAATCAAGGTCGAAGCCGGAAACACACCGCACCTTTCTGCAATGCAGGACCTGCCTCTTCGGTCCATCCGGAGACTCCGAGAGAGGCTTCAGGCCAGAGATGAAAACATTCTCGACACAGTCAAGAAAGGCGAATCGATGAGCTTCGGCGAATGGGTCGACTTCTTTTTGGAGAACTACTCGAAGCCGCCCCTTCGTGCCGAAAGCACGCACGAAGTCAACGTGAGAGTCACGAAACACCTCAAGCCCATCTTTGGCACGAGCAAACTCGCGGACATCACGGCCGACAAGATCGAGCTGTACTTGCGGCGTCGCCTTCGTCAACGTATCCGCATCAAGACCGCCCTTGGCTATCGAGAAGGCAGCGTCCTGCAGGCCGCCACCGTGCACCAGGAATTTCGGGTGCTCAGGCGCATGCTGAACGTTGCCGTGAGGAAGAAACTCTTGTTTGCAAACCCCTGCTCGGGAGTGGAGTTCCCCGTTCGTGTTAGGGGCCTGTTCCGACCGCACTACGTATCTTGGTCCGAACAGCAGCGAATCCAGACACACGCACCCGAGCATCTGCGAAACATCGTTACGATCATCACGGAAACGGGTCTGCGAGTATTCAAGGAGTTGCTATCCATGAAAAAGGATCAGCTGGACCTCCCGAATGCCTGTGTGTGTATACCTGATTCCAAAACCCCGAACGGTATTGCCGAGGTTCCTCTGACTCTCTTAGCCGTCGAGGCATTCCGTAATCAGTTGGCGATCTCAGGACCGGGCCCGTTTCTGTTTCCGAGCGACCTGAATCCCATTGGCCACCAACGGAGTCTGAAGATGGCCTGGCGCCAGACACTTCGGCGCGCTGGGGTCCCCTATTTCCGGATCTACGACCTGCGCTCGACGTATGCAACAAGACTCAGCGCTGGTGGTGTTGCGGATGAATGGGTGATTCAGCTCCTTCGACAAGACGACTCGCACATCTTCAAAAAGTATTCGCAGATGAAACGAGAAGCGTTGGAGAAAATGAACCGCAGGGCGAATGAGATACCGCTGAGTTCGAGCATGGATTCTGCGACAGCCATGATTCAGTGAGGGGATTCTGGCACAGCGCGGAATTCTGGCACAGTTTTGGCACAGTGACCGGCCAAAATGGCTGGTTCTTGACGCCGGGAGGGTTGGAAGTGCTTTATAATAAATAGTGCACTTCATGTCGGGGCGTAGCGCAGCCTGGTAGCGCGCCTGCCTTGGGCGCAGGAGGCCCCCGGTTCAAATCCGGGCGCCCCGACCACTAACTTACTGAATTACTTGAGACTCTTCCTGCGCCGTATTTCCACTACCATCCAACTTGGGAACATTTGGGAACAATTGGTCTGCGAGCATGTTCACAGCGTCCCTCTGGGCGCTCCCACTAGCGTGCGTATAAACTTCCAGAGTCGTTGCCATGTGAGAATGCCCCAGTTGAGCTTGTGCGACTTTCAGCGGCGTTCCCTGGGCATGTAGTAGCGTGCCATGGGTATGACGGAGCGCATGCCAGTCAATCCGCTGCAAGCCAGCCCGCTTGCATGCAGTGCGAAGCGACTTTTTCCTTAGGTTGTCCGCAGCAAGCGGAGCACCCTCGCGAGTCGCAAAAACCAAGGCACTCGGAGAATGATCCGTTGAACGGATATAGCGCTCTTTCAACTCACGTACGACTGCCGGAGCCAACGGAACTTCGCGTCTGCTTGCACGTGTCTTTGGTGTTCCAAAATGCCCCTTGTAGCAAGTTTCCGCTACAAGCAAGGTTCCTCGAAGCAGGTCGATCCGTCCCCATCGCAACGCAAGGATTTCACCAATCCGCAAACCGGTCATTGTTGCAAGAATGATGATTGTGCGGGTTGGTTCCTTGCTTGATGCAATGAGTCGCTGGACCTCCTCAGCTGAGAGAAATCTGTGGGGGCGTTTCAATGTCCTTTCGGGCATCTTTACACCACGCACAGGGTTGTTCGAGATGTATTCCCAATTTATGGCGGTTCCCATGACCTTGCTCAGGAGATGCCGTAAATGGTTAGTGGTCTCCCATGCGAAGCCCTGCGTGAGCTTATTCAAGAGGTATTGCTGCACTTCCACCCTCGAAATGTCGCACAAACGATGACCACCAAATTGCAGGATCAAGTGCTTGCGGAGCAGAAGCGAATAGATCTCCCGCGTAGCAAAACTTGAGTGTCGGCAGTACTCCCGGCTCGAAGCATTCTGTAACGAACTTCGAGAACAACATGGTTGCTTCCGGGCGATACTGCCCTTGGTTAATTGGATTGAGATGAGCGTCTAGTAGTCTGCGAGCTTCACGACGGCCGCCGATTTCGACCACGGGTCCGAGTACTACCGAACGCATTACCCGGCCGGCAGATCCATCAGCGAGAATCACTTCTTCCCTCCATCGTGCAACCCAGACCTTTCGACGCTTACCGCGAACAAACAGACAACCATTCTGATACTGGCTACGAGCCATGTTTCTCCTCTCCATTCTGAGGTTGGCTCGTCCGCCTTTTCCTATGTCGGTTACGAGTGTAGCGCGATTATCATGGAGCACAATCGCCTCCGCGCTGACTCTCAATCCACCTGTGGATTTCTTCCTCTCGAAACCGCCAGTATTTCCCAAGGCGAATGCCCGGCAATCGCTGTGTAGAACGTTTGCGTGTCCTTCCGTAGACCCAGGACACCGGCACACGCAACATCGTTGCAACTTGCTGAATGGTTAGAAGTCGGTCGCTGTCTCTTCCCACTGTGGCCGCGCGGGGTGACGCGGCATGGAGTCTGCCACTGGTGTCTGCGTGCCCATAACTATCGCCGGCTGCAAGCGGCAGAGAAGGAGGACTCTCCTCTTCTCTTGTATTCCCATCCGAGAGACTGCTTTGTCCTTCGCGTGAGTCATGTCGTCGATTGGACGCTGGGTTCCCACGCATGTCGAATTGGAGGCGGCGGTGCATGGATTCTTACTTCAGCTCAAGTTGGAGCGATTCTCCTTTCACGACGGGTTCTTGCTTGTTTGGGTGTTGGCGTAGGAGCCAGGACTGGAATTCCTTGTCCTTGCTGCAGACGAGTTTTAAGGCTTCAGTCACAACGTAGGAGGGAGAGCAATCTAGAAATTCAGCGTATTGTGTGAGCTTTTCTCGCGCATCGTCGTCGAGCCGTAACTGGACGACCGTGGTTTTGGGCTGCTTTGGTGGTGCTTTCAGGACTCCCGTACTTGGAATTATTCCGACTTCGCAATTGGGTTGATTACATTTCTGTATGCACGCGGGCAAAACACGGTCAGCGTTCTGTGGTGACAGGCCGGGAGCGACCCCACAGGGGTTTGGGCGGCTGAAGGCCGTCCAAAGTGGGGTCGCTCCCGGCCTTCTCAGTGTTTTGCCCGCGTGCATTCTTGCTGTTCTCCTCCTCGCATGTCCTTATTTCTCCGGTGTTTCGCGCTGCTCGTGGGTGAACCCCGATCTGAAAGCTGAGTTGAAAGTCGGAGGGAGCCCCTTCTTCACCAGAGCGGTCTCCTTCTGCGGCTTTGGATTTGTCGGACTGGGCTCGAAAAGAGAGGTTTGACCGTCCACGAGTTCGGTTCGGAATAACACGTTCCGCTTCGGTGCCAACTTTCGAAACTCTTCCGTGACGGCGTTCACAGGAATCTGTCCGAGAAGCCACGGGCGATAAAGCGCCTCAATCCTTGGGTCTTGATACCGCTCTTTTGCGGCCTTCAGATATTCAACTTGTTCGGCGTCGAGCTTTCCGTATTCCTTGTTCTCCCAATGACGCCGGTAGGTGAAGTAACGCAGACCTTCCACGCCGGGATCGGGATTACTAACCCGAGGAGCCGTCAATTCAAACAGTTCTCGTGCTGCCTCAAAGTGGGTCGGGCGCGTTGCAATGTAAACGAGCTGCAGATGCGGGAGAGCCGAAAACAGACTGCCGTAGGCAAAGAGATGGTTATCGAAACTCACCAAACTCAGAAGCCCAGGGTCCACAAAACTAAAGGTGACCACAGGTGGTGAAGAAGACTCGGGCGAAAAGAACATCGGGAATTTATCCACGAAATGTCGGGCGGTTGTTCTCTCAGGGATCGCTCCGGCATAGTGTTTTGCGGGCAGCACGAATCTAGCGATGCCGAGATCTCTGCAAAAGTAGGCGACCTTATGCGTTGCTTGCAGTTTGAGTCGCGATTGAGGTTGGCTTCGAAAAACTCGCGATAGCGCCTGCCTCCGTGCTGCGGACCTGAAAAACCGTCGAAAGCCTGGTGAGCTGCAGCAGTTCCTGAGATCTATCGCCAAGCCCGCAGAGGCACAGGGCCGCGCCATAAGCTTTCACGCTGATATGAGCGGCCACCAACATTCCCAGTCCGGCGCTGTCGATATGCTCGATGCTGCTCATGTTCAAGACGATTTTCTGCTTTCCCTCGGCGATCAGGTTCTTCACGGTCGATCGCAGGGCGTTGCTTCCTTCGCCGAACACAATTCGGCCGCTTAGTGTGACGATGGACACGCCGTCCACCTCGCGAGTCGTGATGCTTAATGACACCATTCCGTCCCTCTAGTCATACTGCTCCAAGCTCCGCGGCAAAGATGTTCACTACCGCACAGTGGGAATTAGACATGTTCGTTGAAATACGTTGATGGTCTAATCGTGGAGAGAGCGGCTTGGTCAATGCGCTAGGCTCACACGCGGTTGCAATCCGTCTGTTGGAATTCGACGGAATTCCGACTTAACCGTACGGCGGCTCTTCATCGACCCGCCCTTCGCGCCTGCAGCCGGCAGAATTACGCACCCTTAACGGTTCATTCTTGATAGAGCGGAGCCCCCGATTCCATCGTGGCTATCCGAAAATCATGGAGCCCCAGTGAGTTCTGCTTACGCCCACGAACGATTCGTATACTTGGATGACTTACGTTTTCTAATGCCGCGTGGGGTACCGGCCAACCTTTACCGCACGAGATGTGCGATAAGAGTCCAGTTCAGCGGACGTGATCACGTACTCCGTCTGTGAGGGATGATTGTCGTGCGCGGCCAATTCAGCCTGGAGCCTTTGCGCACAAATGTCCGGCCCATCCTGATAGCGGGCACGGTGGGAAAGGAAAGCATTGTTTGCAATGCTCAGTGTGAATTCACGTTCCGCACCCGCCTCGCGCACTTGAAAGGAGTACTCGCGGGCCAACTGTTTAGCGTGGAAGCCGCGATACTGAACGATTATCCCGTCGCTCACTTCGCACCTGGCACGAAGACCGGAGAAGCGAGCGTAGGCACTGGTTTTGCAGGCTTGACGCGCTTGGCGCGACGGCGTTTGGGAGGAACGCCATCCGCAGGTTCAATGGTCATCAGGTGGGTTACAAAAATCTTGAGCCCGTGCGCGTCGAAGTCAATGGTGGTGCGCTCGGCGTCGTGTTTCACGATAACTCCGCAGCCATATTGAGAATGTTTAATATATTGGCCCGTCTCAAGTGTTGCCAAGAATCCTCCTTGCAAGGCACCGAATTTCCAGCTCGCCATACGGTCCTTACTGACGGCTGCTCGAAGCGACTAGTAACTCCGCCGGCCTCCGCCACCACGCCCTGAGCGTCCTCCAGAGTATCCGCGGCCTCCTCCAGAACGATCTCCACCGTCGCTGCGGAATTCTTGCGGACGAGCTTCGTTGACCTGAAGCGCCCGGCCCTCACAATCGAGGCCGTTGAATTCCCCAATGGCCTTGGCCGCGTCGTCCTCCGGCCCGAGTTCGACGCATCCGAATCCGCGCGACCGGCCGGTTTCCCGATCGGTGATAATGCGAGCCGACCCGACTTTATATCCTCTCCCGGTAAACAACTGGAGCAGACTGTCGTCGGTCATACTGAATGCGAGATTTCCTACATATAACTTTGCCATAAAGCTCCTCAGCTCCCTTTGTCCTGAATTGCGCGACCACCCGCCATCAGATAGCCGCATTTCGTTGAAAATGCCGAAGATTCATAGCGACATTGAGAAACATCACTCCCAAAAAGGACTTCGAAGCAAGCACCGTGATCTCCAGGGAATTGAACTTTCGGCCTTTCAACTCCGCCAGCATCCGCGCCACGCCCCTGCGCAGGATCTCTCGACGGGCACGGCCCATCACTCTAGTTTCCTTGCTACAGCGCAGTTGCAGAAAGCGCCACTCAGCCGCCCTCATCCTCTGGCGGATGGCATAGTTATCGAAATTCTTGACCACTCGCCATCCGGGCAGAAAGAGGGCGGTTTCAGTCAGCAGGTCCGGCGGCAAGTCAGCGCCTTCTCTCACAAGGAGGATTGCGGGTTCATTGCCATGCGAAATGGGTTGCATCGAGTTCCGCTGCCCCTCGGTGGCGAACAGCGCCTACAACTCCCTCGAGTAGACGGTTCTGCCGTTCATTAACCCGACAAGGATCGTGAGAACCGCCGCACAGCATATCGCGGCGAAGGTCGCGACCACAGTTCCGCCGTAACCCCAAAATCCTGCGGCCTGAAGAGCCCACCCGCCGCCAATTGCACCACCGATACCCATCACCAGGTCCATGGACCGACCGTAGCCATTGCCTTCCAGGCTTTTCCCCGCGAGCCACCCGACAAACGCCCCAGCGAAGATCCAAAGCACGAGAAACATAAGAGCTCCTTTGCGGGGTAGACGACGATTCGAGTGAGGCAAGACCCGGCGGCAAGCCTCGTGACAAAAATCCCACGTTCAGGAAGCGACGGCGGAGGCTAACTTGTGAAATGTGGAGTTGGCGACCATGTAAGTGTGGACTCGCAGCGCGCCTTCGACCAGGCCAGTCAACAGATCGGTCACGTGTCTGAATGCCGTCCGGTCGTATCGTTCGGCATCTTCGCTTGTTTCCCAGAAACTATAGGCGTAGATTTCCTTTCCACCCTGGGAAATCAGTGTGAGTTCATCCAGGAAGCCCTTCTGCTTGCGCAACATGGGGATGATTTCATCTTCCATCTTCTGGATGAATGCACCGGCCGCATCGGCCCTCAGGCGAACGGAAACTTTGCGAGCGAACATGGGACTCTCCTTGTAAGGCCAAGGGGGTCGTCAGGGAGGTGCACACGGTCTCGAACACCTGAAAGCAGCCTTGATCGCCAATACCAGCATGCCTGAGTTTACCGATCTTGTCAAGTTGTGGATTTTCATGTAACGTGTGATTTACTAATTCAGTTAACAGAGGAAACACACATGGATGTTTGCCTCGTAATTCAGCAGCGACTCAAAGAATTGGGCCTGGAGCAGCGTGACCTTGCCGAAGCCGCGCAGGTCACAGAGTCCTATATCTCGCAGCTGCTCACCCGCAAGAAAGCTCCGCCGGCAGCAAATCGAACGGACATCTACGAAAAAATGACCGCCTTTCTGAGACTGCCGAAAGGGCACCTGGCCGCGATGGTGGAGGCGCAACGTCAAGAGGAATGGAAGAGAAAACTGGCCGACCCACTGAAGCCGCTGTACCGCGAAGTCCGGGAGGTGGTTATCCGGAAGTGCCAGCACGAAAGGCAGAGGCAGGTACGGACCATTTTTGAGAAGCAGGCGTTTGGTGAGTTGGAACGACTGGTAACCCAGAAACTCTTAGATGTGACGAAACGAATCGCCAGAGACGAACTGGAAAATGAGCAATGGCTCCGCAGCGTGGCAAAGCTGCGAAACCAGTCCTACCAGGAAGCGCGTACCATCATTCTGGACTTTCTGGATACGGACCTATTCAATACTTCCATTGATCACTGCAGGACCTTCCTGATCCCGATGATCGACTCCTGGGATATCGACATTGCAAGTTTCGCGATGAAGGTGCTCTTGAACCCGCTGTTGTCTCCTGTACGGCTTGTGCATGTCGAATTTATGGAGCGCGATGAAGTGGATCAGGTTGAACCGGGTTTCGAAGAATTTTTGGGAATGCCTGAGCTGCGGGGAGATGCGACCACGGAGGAACTGGAGTTTCTGCGCAATCTGCGGTTCCGAAAGCGACGGCCTACCGCGATGTTCTATTACCAAGAACTTCGGAATCTTCGGGATCCCCTTCACTTCCGCGACGGCTCGCTGGTCCGCCTACACAAGCGAGGTGACGTGAACAGCACTCAAAAGCAGAAGCAACTCGACTCTCGCAAGACGGCAATTCGCCGCTGGACAAAGAACCAGAGCAATTTTCGCAAGAAGAACAAAAAGAACAACTGAAAGGCAGCGGAACAGCCCGGCGCGTCCCGAACGTCCGGTCGTAGGTGAATTTTCCATCCGAAATTCGCGCTGGAAGCAGGGCGTTCCTTTCTTATCAGCACAAATTCGCAGTTCTGTGTTATGCCGTCTCTACGCTTAATGCATTCGGTTGTGCTGTGCGGTTCCTTTTCTTCACGGTTTGAGAATACGCGCTCTCCGTTTCCTTCGTTCGTCTTCAGCGTAACTCAAAATGAGTCTGGCAATCCGGACTGCTTTGTTCGACCGAGTGTAGGTGCGTCCCAGCAATCCCGCTGGCAAGAAAGCAAAATGCGAACTCTTTCCGAACTAACCGTCTCTCCTTCCCTGAAGGGGAGACTCAAGGCGTGTAACTGCGTGACGCCAACTCCGGTGCAGGCTGCGGCAATTCCGCAAGCACTCGCCGGATGCGATGTGATAGCCACGGCACAGACGGGGACCGGTAAAACGCTGGCATTCTTCATTCCAGTGGCCCGGAGCGGCCGAATGGCTCGCTTCCCGCCGCGTTGGTCGTTGGTGGCCTTCCGGAAGGGCAGCAACTCGATGCCATTCGCAAAGGCGCCAAGCTTGTCGTGGCGACTCCTGGACGGTTGGAGGATTATCTCGATCGTCGCCTGGTAACTCTCAACGGCGTGAAAACGGTGGTGTTGGATGAAGCGGATCGCATGTTGGACATGGGATTTCTTCCGGGCATCCGTCGCATCTTCGGAAACTTACCCAACGAACGCCAAACCTTCTGTTCTTCCGCAACCATGGAGGGGGAAGCAACCCGACTGGCGAGAGATTACACAAGGAACGCCGTCCCCTTCACCTTCGGTTCCACCTTGAAGCCTTCGGAAAACGGGCGTTTGCAGGCCCTCGAAGTGCCTGACGATGGCAAGCCCGACATGCTCTTCAAGCTCCTAACGACAGAGAGCGGCCGTTGCCTGATATTCTCGCGCGCCAAGCGGGGGACGAAACGCATCGCGAAAAACCTCAACCGGCAGGGGACCAACGCCGCCCTGATTCACGGGGATCGCTCGCAGTCGCAACGAGCGTCGGCGCTGAGCGGATTCCAGTGGGGGCAGTATCGCGTGCTCGTTGCCACCGACGTTGCCGCTCGCGGAATTCACGTGCAGGACATCGCTCACGTCATCAACTACGATCTTCCGGAGGTGGCCGAAAGCTTCATTCATCGAGTCGGGCGCGCGGGGCGCGCCGGCAAACGCGGAGTTGCTTCCACGCTCTTTTTGCGAGGCCAACGAGCGGAACTGTTTCAACTGGAGCGCACTCTCGGTATCCGCATGGAACGTGCCACCGGTTATAAAGCCCGTTCGGACCGCATGGAAACACCTCGGGGAACCAGGGACCGCATGTCCGAGACTTCGCGGAGTACTCTGATTCGTCTGCCAGGCGAGATTCTGCAAGCGCAAATGGAGAACTAACCCAATTCGGTTGGTACGCGCGTCATTGGGATCTCAACAACAGCCGCGCCGATTATCCAGCAGGGGTACCAAAAGGATCGTGATTCCAATCCTCCCGGTTTTCCCAATGGCGCGGGGTGTACATTATAGATGCGAATCGGAAACAACCGAATCGAGAAGTCGTCGTTCACACCGCGATGGTCGCGACACAACACTGTCTTCCCTTCGCCTTGTCGATTGCGTGTAGCTGTTCATGAGGTCGACCGGAAATTGTGGAAGGCCGGCCAGTTCTGGCATTGGCTTGAGGGGAGACTCTTTGTCGAATTCTGAAGATGAGACCCAGGTGCGCGATCTCCGGCAATCGGCCAGAGCGCGGGATCATATGCTCACAAATGAATTAAACGCAGTACTCCCGGTATCCGAAGATCTGCCGGAAAAAGTCGACGAGCTGTTTTCCGCCCTCGATCAGGATGGCCTGGCAATCTACGAGGACACTTCGGAAGCAATGGCCGCAACGGAGAACGCGAGTCCCGAAGCCAATCACGAGGATGGTTCGGCATCCGAGGACGCGGAGTTCGGGCCGGCTCAGGAACCTCTCGAAGCAGGTAGCGATCCGGTCCGCACCTATCTTCGCGAGATGGGTACGGTCCCGTTGTTGACGCGCGAACTGGAAGTGGAAATCGCCAGGCGCATGGAGCGGGGCCAGTTGTTGGTTTTGAAAACGATTTCCCGTTCCCCCCTGGTTCTGAAGGAGTTGATTGCGGCTGGCGCAGAAGTTCGTAGGGGTGCGGTGCCAATCAAATCGCTCCTCCACTTCAGTGAAGAAGAATTGACCGAAACCCGCATTGAGGAAAAAACTCGCCTCACCCTGCGGATCATCGACAAGATCCGGAAACTCCGGGAAGCTGCCCTCCTTCAGACAGTCCGCCTGCAGCAAGCAACAAAGGCGCCTCGCCGCGGGTATCTTCGGCTCGCTACCCGATTGGCCCGGACCAGGGTCGAGATGTCGCAGCTTGCCCGCTCGATCGATCTCCATGAACGCGAAAAGAGGCGCCTGATTGCTTTATTGCGGACGACAGCAAGAAGCTTTCAATCGCTTGAAGAAACGATCGCCAAGCTGAAACGCCGCTCAAACTCCTTGGCAGGAGCGGCAGCTGCTTCGGCTCGTAAGGAACTCCACGCGCAGCGTTCGCAACACAACCATCTGCTGGAATTCAGCGAAGCCGACAGTATTAGCCTGAAGCGGGCGCTTTCCGTGATCTCCCGCGGCGAAGCACAGGCGGAACAAGCCAAGCGCGAGCTAACCGAGGCGAACCTTCGTCTGGTTGTATCCATCGCCAAGAAGTATACGAACCGTGGTCTGCACTTCCTGGATTTGATTCAGGAGGGCAACATCGGCCTCATGCGGGGGACCGACAAGTTCGAGTGGCGGCGCGGCTATAAATTCTCTACCTATGCGACGTGGTGGATTCGTCAGGCAATCACCCGGGCCATTGCCGACCAGTCCAGGACGATCCGCGTGCCCGTGCACATGGTCGAATGCATCAACAAGCAAATGCGGACGAGCCGCCAACTGGTTCAGGAGCTCGGCCGCGAGCCCACCGTGGAAGAAATCGCCAGACGCATGGATGTCACCGTGGATCAAGTGCGCAAGGCAAAAAAAGTCGCCCAACTGCCCGTTTCATTTGAAACGCCTGTCGGCGACGACCAGAATGCCCGTTTGGCTGATTTTATAGAGGACAAGGGCGTGGTGTCGCCCTCCGACGCGGCCATTCACATGAACATGAAGGAGCAACTGGATAACGTCCTGAAAACCCTGACGCCCCGCGAAGAAAAAATCATTCGCATGCGCTTCGGCATGGAGGATGGCAGTGAACACACCTTGGAGGAGGTTGGTCAGACCTTTTCGGTCACCCGCGAGCGTATTCGGCAAATCGAAGCTAAGGCCCTCCGGAAGCTCCGCCACTCTTCGCGTTCCAGCAAGTTTCGCGTGTTTGTCCAGGGCTTCAGCTGAGTAGAAGTCGCCCCATGAATGGAGCCTTGGGAGCCGGAGCTTCAGCTCCGGCATAAGACTAGCCCATGGCGAATTGATTTCAATCTTTCTCAGTTTATTTTGTGAGATGGACATAGTTATTCGAAGCTGATGGCATGAAGTTCGGAATCTTGCTTCTCAAGGAGGCCGTATGGCAGTTACCTTTCAGAAACGCCAAAAGGAAATGAATCGCTTGGAGAAACAGCGCATGAAGGAGGAGCACCGCGCGCAAAAGAAGCTGGAAAAGCGCGCGAGAGTTCAAGAAGCGGCCGAAACCGCCTCCCCTGCGGTTGACAAATCCGAGCCAAGCGCTGATCGCGATGGAGTTCAAAACTTGGGAACAACTTCGGAACAAACATTGACGAATACCGTGCCAAACCGTGATAGATGACATAGGAAAATGCTAGACGAACCGACTACTTAGCGTTTCTGCTCTTGCCTTGGGCGCAGGAGGTCCCGAGTTCAAATCTCGGCGCCCCGACCACTAATTCACTGAATTATCTGCGCTGTATTTCCACTGCCATCCAACTTGGGAACATTTGGGAAAAATTGATCGTCGAACATGTTCATAGCGTCTCTCTGAGCGCTCCCTCTGACGGAGTGCATGGTGCCCCCATGGGCTGGAAACGGGCAACATGGTAGCGCAGTTGGGGCAGGTCGTCGGACACCTGAAGACAGCGTAAACTGGGGCCATGCCTATAGGAGACAGATTGGAGCGGCGTGCAGTTGAAGCACTAGCCGGCCGCCAGGCAGAGCTCGAGCGCCTGCGGGCTTTTGCCTTAGGGGATGAACCGCTGGTGATGCATATTCAGGGCATCCCGGGCATAGGAAAAACTCACCTGCTGAACGCGCTCGCGGCAAGCATCGCGGGTAAGAGTGTTTTCGTCGTGCGCATAGACGCCCGCTGGTGCGAGCCTTCCCCGGCTGCCTTGTGACGAACGATCTGCAAGGAACTCAGTGCCGCGGAGTCCGAAGATTCCGCGGTCGTGGCGAAAAAACTGTCGGACCGTGCCAAGCGAACTCTCCTGGTACTCGACAGTTACGAATCTTTCCGTCTGCTTGACTCCTGGCTGAGGCAGGTTTTTCTGCCCTCGCTCGGCGACAGCGTGCGCAGCATCCTGTCCAGCCGCGAGCCGCCCCGGCCAGCGTGGCGGATTGACCCGGCATGGAGAGGCCTGTTTGACTCCATGCTGCTGGAGACATTCTCCCCGGAAGTGGCTCTCGAATATCTGACCTCGGAGGGTGTGCCGGGGGACAGCGCTCGGGAGTTGAATCGCGTTGCGCGCGGGCATCCGTTGGCACTGTCGCTGGGACTGGCGCTCTACTCTGCGAGAGGACAGGTGCGTGGAAGCGCGGCTACTCATCATCAGGTACTGGAGCATATGGCGGCGCTCTTTCTGGAGGATGCTGATCCGGAAACCATACAAGTCGTGCAGGCCGCCTGCCTGGTCCGGACAGTCACCGCGCCGCTACTGGCGGCCATGCTGCCGGATATTCCGGCCGATACGGCGCTGGATCGGCTGCGTGCACTGCCATTTGTCCGCGTAGGTCCTCACGGACTGCTGGTGCATGAAGCCGTTCGCGGGCCGGTGACTGCTGCTCTGAAGTCCCGTGATCCGGCGCGACACCAGGCATACCGGCGCGCAGCTTCGCAGGTCGTGCGCGACCAATACAGGCAGGCGCCGCGATCCGACCTTTGGCGTTGCACGGCGGACGTACTCTACCTGCTGGAAAACGAGAACCTGCGCGAAGGCTTTTTCCCCACGACGGAGAGCCCGGTTTCCGTCGAACCAGCGCGCTCCAACGACGGCGCACCTATTTCAGCGATTATTCAAAAGTTCGATGGGCCACAGTCGCGCGAAGCGCTGGAGCAATGGTGGCGCTACCATCCGGATTCGTTTTTTGTCGTGCGAGATGAACAAGGGGAAGTGCAAGGTTTCTACCAGGCAATTGTGGCATCCAAGGTTCACAAAAATGTGATGGAGAAAGACCCCCTTGCGGCAAGCTGGGCCAAGGACCTACCGCGTTCGGAAGATAGGGCCGCCGCTCTCTGGCTGCGGCGTACGTTGGATCGCGACGCGGGAGAAGGTCCGTCATCTGGTCAGGCGGCCTGCTGGCTCGACATCAAACGCACCTATTTGGAACTGCGTCCGCGGCTGCGCTGGCTCTATACCTGCTACTGTGATGCGGCGCTATATCGCCCCTCCTTCGAGCAATTGGGATTCCGGTTGGTGGACGAAGGCCGCCCGGTCCTCGACAGGGTCATGCAACACACATTTCGTCTCGACATGGGAGCAGATTCCGTAGATGGCTGGCTGGGCAACTTGCTTGCCCAGGAGACCGGGGCGGCGGCAAGTGAGGCTGCGTGTCACTCGCAACTGCTGGATGAGCACGCACGTGAGTTAGTGGTGAACGGAAGTCGAATTGGCCTTACACCCCTTGAGTTCGGACTCTTCTCCTATCTTGTGGCTCGGCCGAACAAGGCTGTGGCTCGCTACGAACTAGTGGAGGCGGTCTGGGGATATGGAAAGGAAGCGTCAACCAGCAACGTGGTTGAGGCGGTGGTGCGCTCCGTGCGACAGAAGCTGGGAGCGCACCGGGACACGCTGGAGACGGTGCGGGGAGTTGGCTACCGGTACCGGCCAACAAGCTGAATTTGCTCTCCTGCACGGAGTTGAATGGTGGCTCAGGGGCGAGCCTCAAGAATCAGGTTGAACGGAGTTTCCATGGCCACCCTTTGACTCCGGAACCCTGCGTCCTTGAGGATGGCAAGCAACTGGGCAGCACCGGCCTGTGCTCCCAGCGAATAGCGTCCTCCTTGCGATAGTGCGTTCTGCGTACAAAGACCAGCGGAAGCGGAGTAATACATCCTGGCTACCGGGCCCACGTTTTCCTCGGACCGGTCCTTTGCGAACGGTTCCACCAGCATGAGTGCGCCGTGAGAGGCCATTGCTTGCCGGGAAGCCCACACGGCTTCGAGCGGGTCACCCATGTCGTGAAGTGAATCCATAAAGCAGACCAGGTCGAATTTCTCCGTGCTGCTCGCAAGCGCCCACGGGGTCGCCACCTCAAATCGAATCTGATCGGCCACTCCGGCCTGCTTCGCGCGTTCCCGCGCCACGGCAATCGAAGATTCATGGTAGTCAATTCCCACGAACTTCGACTTCGGAAAAGCCTGCGCCATGAGTATGGCCGAGGCGCCGTGCCCGCAGCCAACGTCGGCAACACTCCCGCCGTTGGCTAACTGTTCCTGGATACCCGTGAGAGAGGGAATCCAGGTTTAAATCAGGTGGGCCCGGTATCCGTTGCGAAAGAAGGCCTCTGTTGCGGTGAAGAGCCGGCAATTGTGTTCGTGCCAGCCAATTCCGTTGCCAGAGCGGAAAGCGGCGAGGATTTGGTCTTCGTCGTGCCACAACGAAGCCGCTACGTCGAAAGCGGGCGTAAGCAATACGGGACTATCTGGATTCGCCAGAACAAAGGCGTGTTCCGGTGGCAGTGAGTACTGATTGCTGTTTTTGTCGAACAGCACAAATCCCCCGGCGACCTGGCCATTAAGCCACTCTCGCACACAGCGCTCATTGGTGGCGGTGCGGCGCGCCAGTTCATTCGAATGGATCGGACCACTTTCTGCCATGGCCCGGTAAAGGCCGAGCTTGTGTCCGAGGTTGGTCATGACACCAGCCCATGGCGGCTGCGAGATCGCTTACAACCTGACCGGCGAACTGCTCGATTCTCTGTTGCATGTTTTCCTTGATGGGCTTTGCGCTGGGGCTCTGCATCACTGACCTCCCGCCACCAAGACGTCTGCTTCCAAAGATCGCACGCCAATATCCCGCAGAGGAGCCCGCGTGAGAGCCGAGAGGGAACTCTCAACATCCCATAGCTGGGACTCGAAGGACACTACGGAAGGATTGCTGCGCACGGCCTGGATTACCGGGTGGTTCAGGTAAGCCTCGGCAGCTTCACGGTCGGCAAATAGATAGATGCCTCCCATCTCAAACTGCTTCTCCTGCAAGACCCATATTTTCCAGATCAGACCTTCTACTAAGGCAATCATGTTCGCGGCTTCCCGGCTCTGGGCGAGCAAGACGTCTGGCGGTACCCGCAACTTGAAGCGTAGGTGCAAGATGGTATAAGCGGTAGCACTCTTCTCTGACATTTCGTTTCTCCCATGTGTTTGTCTCTGCATCTGTGGCAAACACAGGTGAGTTTAGGACTCCTGAAACGCTCTGGATGAGATCAGGATGAGAACATGATGAGAATTGGGGACTGTGCCTATACTAAGAGGACCGGAGTGTCAAAGCGAAGCGGCGGGTGCTCCGACTGGGCCTGTCTCCCGGGTCAGTGTGCCGAGGATTTTCCTGCGAGGTCCGCGATGGCTGCTTCCAGCGTGGGGTAGATCTTGGGCCGGCGGCTTTCTTCCAGCAAATGCCGGGATTCTCCCCACAGGCGCCACTCGGTCTTGCGTCCGGCGCCGGCGATGGAAATCCCGCGACTTCTTAATTCGTCGGCTACTTCTATCACTGTGTAAAGGCCCGTTGCGTCGATCATGGTAATCGGCAACAGGTCCAGCACAATGCATGTCAATGAGGGGCCCACTGCGTTGGCCGCAGCCAGCAGTTCTCTTTTGAAATAGGCCGCATTAAAAAAAACAATCGGAGCATTAAAGCGAACCATCAGCACACCGGGAATCAAAGTAGCATCCGAATGGCGTTCGATGGAGTGAAATCCGGAGAGTCCCGGCGTTTGCCCGAGAATTTCAAATTTGGGCCGCGCAACCAGGCGCACGAAGCGCAAAATTGCCAGAATGACCACTAAGAGGATGGCGTGTATTGCGCCGACAGCCACCACGCCTAGGGTAGCGATGATCGAAAGGCCAAACTCGCGCCGGTCAATTCTGTAGATTAGCTTCAGGGCCGACAGATCCACTAGAGAGAATCCTGCCATGACCAGCACCGCCCCCAGGGCGGGAATCGGCACGAGACGCAATGGCCCGGTGAAAAAGAGAAGAACGACCGCGATGGTTGCCGCCGCAACCAGTCCGGTCGCCTGCGTGCGGCCGCCCGTGGCATCGCTCATCGCCGTGCGCGAATCGGCGCCACTTACGGCAAAACCCTGGGAAAAGGCGGAGGCGATGTTGGCGGCGCCCAGTGCAGCGAATTCCTGGTCTACGTCGATGTCATAGCGGTTCTTGGAAGCGAAGCTGCGCGACGTCAACATCATGCTGGAAAAGGTGACCAGGGCCAGGCCGGCTGCGTCTCCGAACAGCGTGGGCAGCAGGTCGGCAGGAAGATGCGGAAAGCGGATGGGCGGCAGGCCGGCAGGAACATCGCCAACGATTTTCACGCCATGCGCGTCCAGCCCCAACAAGCGCACCGCGAACGCCGCCAGGACCATCGCCACCAGAGCCGCTGGAACACGTTTCGTGACCCGCGGCGTGATCAGGAGTACCGCGAACGTTCCACTGCCGACTGCCAGCGAAGTCCAGTGCGTCAGCCCAAGTTTCGAGGCGAATTCCAGCAAACGCGGGATGATACCGCCAGCCTCGATGGGGAAACCAAAGATTTTTCCAATCTGTCCGAGGATGATGCTCAAGGCGATTCCATTAAGAAATCCCACGAGGATTGGTTTCGACAAAAAGTCGGCGAGCGCGCCGAGTTTCAGGAATCGCGCTCCAATGCAAAGCACGCCCGCCAGGAACGCCAGCGTGACCGAGAGGGAGTTGTAAAGTTCCGGATTTCCGGCTGCCAGCGGCGTTACCGCAGCCGTTACCAGCGCGCAAGTCGCCGCATCCGGCCCAATGATTAACTGCCGCGAAGTTCCAAAAATCGCATACGCGAATAACGGAAGGATGCTGGAGTACAGTCCGACCGCGGGATTGAACCCCGCCAATTGCGCGTAGGCGACCCCGACGGGAAGCGCGACCGCCGCCACCGACAGCCCCGCCACGATATCGCGCGGGAGGTTTTCCCGGTTGTAGGGAAACAGCATCTCCAGACCCGGAGCGATCCGGCTCCACTTCCCTTTTCCATTGAGGGTGGTCTGTGCGGAACTTGCCAATCGAATCTCCTCAGTAGGCCTCGGGAATGAATTTCCGGCCCTTCAGAGATGTTTGATCGTCATACGCCCCCTTCTCTTTTCTATCAGGCAACTTCACCTTTTCTCGGGGCACTTTCTTGTAGGGAATCATGCTCAACAGATGAGTGTTGCAGTTCAGGCGCGCTTTGCGCTTGTCGTCCGAGCGAATCAGATACCAGGGCGCATGCTTGCTGTCTGTAGCTTCCAGCATGTTGTCACGCGCGCGTGAGAAGTCATACCACCTGCGGAAGGATTCCAGGTCCATCGGGCTCAGCTTCCATTGACGGAGCGGATCATCGATGCGCGCTTCGAACCGGCGTTGCTGCTCTTTCTTTCCGACCTCCAGCCAATACTTGATCAGGATGATCCCGGCATCGACGATATACTTTTCTGCCTCCGGGCAGTTCTCCAGAAAGGCTTGATACTGTTTATCCGTGCAGAACCCCATGTCGCGTTCGACGCCGGCGCGGTTGTACCAGCTCCGATCAAAAAGCACAATCTCTCCCGCCGCAGGAAAATGCTGCATGTATCTCTGAATGTACATTTGCGACTTCTCGCGATCGGAAGGCGCCGGCAAAGCCACCACGCGGAAGACGCGAGGACTGACTCGCTCCGAGATCGCGCGAATCGCGCCTCCCTTTCCGGCGGCATCGCGCCCCTCGAAAACCACGATGGCGCGGATCCCCTTGAATTTCACCCAATCCTGTAATTTGCAAAGTTCGGCCTGGAGCCGGCGCAATTCCTTCTCGTATTCCTTCTTCTTTAGCCGGCCATTTTCTTCTTTCTCATGCTTGTCTTTTTTGCCCATGAAAATCGCTCCTCCCTTTGACTGGAAGCGCCCGCCACAACTCCCGCATCCAGGGTCGAGGTGAGTGTACAAAATCACGAAGGCGCTCGAAGCCTGTCAATTCAATCAGGTCCCGGCCTGTCGAATTGAAGAGAAATGGGCGGGCTGCGCCCGAGTAGTCCACCGCTCAATACCCTGGAATTGCTGCCATACCTATATGTCAAGTGGGGCCTGCCGGCAAGTGACGCATGAATATTCGAAACAAAGGGGCTGACGCGGGTCCGCCCAAGTGGATTCAAAGGGATGGGAGCCTTTTCAAGTGCTCAGGAGGGGTGCGGCTCACCCAGGATACAGCGCACCGTGTCCCGGGCAATTAGCAGTTCTTCGTCCGTGGGGATAACGTACGCATGCAGCCGGGAATCGTCGGTCGTGATGCGCTCTTCCCTGCTCAGCGCTTCCGCGTTCTTGCCCGCGTCGAGCTTCAAGCCAAACCACTCCAGCCCGCCGCAAATGCGTGCCCGGACGTCCGGGGAGTTTTCCCCAATCCCGCCGGTGAAGACAATCGCGTCCGCTCCGCCCATGGCCGCGAGATACGCTCCGATATATTTCTTCGCGCGGTAACTGAAGATTTCGATGGCCAGGCGCACGCGCCGGTCATCGTGCTCTTTCAACTCCTGCTGCAGGACGCGCATGTCGTTGGTGAGACCAGAGATTCCGAGCAATCCGGATTGTGTGTTCAGAAGGGACTCCACTTCATGCGTGGAGAGCCCTTCTTTGGTGGCAATCAGATTGACCACGGCGGGATCGACGTCGCCGGAGCGCGTGCCCATCACCAGGCCCTCGAGCGGCGTCATACCCATTGAAGTGTCCACAGGGTTCCCATTGCGAATGGCCGCGGCCGAACATCCGTTGCCAAGGTGCAACGTGATGATGTGCGTCTGCTCGCGGGTCAGATGGTTTAGCGCCCGATAGCGGAACGCCACAAAACGATGCGAAGTGCCGTGAAAGCCGTAGCGCCGGATGTGGTGGCGGCGATAAAGATGGTAGGGGACGGCATAGAGATAGGCTTGCTCTGGAAGCGTGTGATGGAAGGAAGTATCGAATACCGCCACCTGCGGCAGCTTTGGCCCGAAGAGCTTCCGCGCCGCAAGAATACATTTGATGTTGTTGGGATTGTGCAACGGCGCCAGGTCGATGCAATCTTCGATGCCCTTCAGCACCTCGTCGGTAATGACCGCGGATTCAGAGAAGGTTTCTCCTCCATGAACCACGCGATGCCCAACGGCGTGAATATCCGCGGCGCTTTGCACCTCGGTGATTCCGGACGATTCGGAGGCAATCCAGCGCACCAGAAAATCCAGCGCATTGGGCAAATCGGAAAGCGAAGCGGTGAAGACATTCCTCGGACGGGTTGCGGTCTGCACCGTCACCACCGCCTCGCCCCCGATTCGCTCCATCACGCCTTTGCACAGGCGCTGGTCCGCATTCTGCCGGATGCGGTCCATATCCGTGGCAATCAGTTGAAACTTCAGCGTCGAACTGCCGGAGTTCAGGACCAGAACATTCATATCGCTTGTCAGCTTAGTAAGGCCACGTCCAAGCCGCAACCTCCGGCTTGTCGATACCATGCTCGTGCGCGTAGTGCACGCACTGAATCTGCAGGTTGCGGAATTTCTCCTTGGCGTGTCCGCCGATTTTCTGGAGCCTGGGAACACGGTCAATGGCATCAATGGCCAGGCTGAACCGGTCGATTTCGTTTTCGATGGCGAGCTCCATCGGCGTGTTGATATTGCCCTTCTCCTTGTAGCCGCGAACGTGCATGTTTTCGTGGTTCTTCCGGCGGTAGGCCAGGCGATGAATCAACCACGGATATCCGTGGAAATTGAAGATCACCGGCTTGTCAGTGGTAAACAGCGAATCGAAATCGCGGTCAGAGAGCCCGTGCGGATGTTCGGTGTTGGGCTGCAGCTTGAACAGATCCACAACATTTACGTAGCGGATTTTCAAGTCTGGAAACTCTTCCCGCAGCAGGACGATCGCGGCCAGCGCTTCCTGAGTGGGAATATCCCCGGCCGAGGCCATCACCAGATCCGGCTCGCTTCCCTGGTCTGTGCACGCCTTCTCCCATATCCCGATGCCCTTGGTGCAATGAACAATGGCTTCCTCCATGTTCATGTACTGCAGGTGCATCTGTTTATCGCAGACGATCACGTTCACGTAATTCTCGCTGCGGAGACAATGGTCAGCGACGGAAAGCAGCGAATTGATGTCCGGCGGCAAATAGATGCGCGTGACCTCGGCGCTCTTGTTCACGACCACATCCAGGAAACCGGGATCCTGGTGCGTGAAGCCGTTGTGGTCCTGCCGCCACACGGTCGAAGTAATCAGCAGGTTCAGCGAAGCGATATTTTCGCGCCACGGCAAGTGATTGCAGATGGAGAGCCACTTGGCGTGCTGGTTGAACATGGAGTCGATCACGTGCACGAAGGACTCGTAAGTGGAAAGGAAACCGTGGCGGCCCGTAAGCAGATAGCCCTCGAGCATGCCCTCCACAGTGTGCTCACTGAGCATCTCGACCACGCGGCCATCCTTGGCGAGCTCTCCACCGTCCATGTCCTCCGGGAAATACTGTTCAATCCAGAACTTCTTGCTGGCCTGATAGACCGCATCGAGCTTGTTGGAGGTGTTTTCATCCGGCCCGAACACCCGGAAGTTGTTCATGTTGGCCTTCATCACGTCGCGCAGGAAAACGCCCAAGGGCCGCGTGTTCTCCGCCGAAATCACGCCCGGCTTTTCTAGCTTGATGCCGTAGTTGCGAAAATCCGGCAGGCGCAAGTCGCGCTTCAGTCGGCCACCATTCGCATGCGGATTTGAGCCCATACGGCGATTGCCGGCGGGCGCGATGGCCTTCAGTTCGGCAAGCAATGTCCCGTTTTTGTCGAACAGCTCCTCCGGCTTGTAGCCGCGCATCCACGTTTCCAGTTCGCGCAGGCGTTCGGGATTCTTTTTGACGTCCGCCATTGGCACCTGGTGCGCACGCCAGAATCCTTCCAACTTGTGGCCATCCACGCCGCCGGGAGCCGTCCAGCCCTTCGGCGAACGCAGCACAATCATGGGCCAGCGAGGCCTCTCGGCACTTGCGGTATCGCGCGCTTGCTGCCGGATTCGCCGGATTTCGAAAACGCAATGCTCGAAGGTCGCGGCCATCGCCTGGTGCATCGTTTCGTGGTCGGAACCTTCCACGAAATAGGGGGTCCAACCATATCCGCGCAGCAGGCTTTCCAGTTCTTCATGCGTGATGCGGGCGAGCAGCGTGGGATTGTTGATCTTGTAGCCGTTCAGATGGAGGATCGGCAGCACCGCGCCGTCGCGGATGGGATTCAGAAATTTGTTGATGTGCCAGGAAGTCGCCAGCGGCCCAGTCTCCGATTCGCCATCGCCTACAACGGCGGCCACGATCAATTCCGGATTATCGAATGCCGCGCCACAGGCGTGCGAAAGCACGTAGCCAAGCTCTCCACCCTCATGAATTGAGCCCGGCGTTTCCGGGGTGCAGTGGCTTCCGATTCCACCTGGAAACGAAAACTGCCTAAAGAATTCGCGCAATCCTTCCTCGTCCTCGTCCTTCTCCGGATAAATCTCGGAATACGATCCTTCTAGATATACAGGTGCAAGCACTCCCGGAGCGCCATGGCCGGGCCCGGCGAGGAAAATCATGTCCAGGTCATACTTCTTGATCAGCCGCATCAGGTGGATATAACAAAACGCGAGGCCCGGGCTGGAACCCCAGTGGCCGAGCAGACGGTTCTTGATGTGCTCGGATTTCAGCGGCTCGCGCAGCAGCGGATTGTCCTGGAGATAGAGCATTCCGAGAATCAGATAATTGCACGCTCTCCAGAAAGCGTCAGTTTTGCGCAATTCTTCCGCGCTCAACGGAGCGCCAGGCACGGTTGCGCGCGCCTTTCCAAACGCGGTTAAATCCATCGGGGGATGAACTTCGGCCATTGCGGTGGTGGACATATCGAACCTCCCAGTCATCGGAACAAGTTTCGCCAGACTAACTATGGCGGAAGCAGGAGGCATGGTTCGTACGGGGCGGAGGCGACAAATCAAAACCAGCTGCTACCAGCGCCAACAATTCGCGTCGACCAGAACGGTGGGAACCCCAGAACATATGCAGGCCGAACGCGGTTTGAGTTTAACGCTCCAATGTTCCTGCCAGATTACAAAATTTTCAAGTGTCCCGGTCACGCCAGAGTTGCCTGGCTGGCCTCAGGCCAGGGAGCAACTTTATGCTGCAGTTTGGCCGAAGTCGGACGGCAGTCAAATCGAACATGACTCCCACAATGAAAAGGGCGATGGGCAAGTGAATCAGCACTACGTGGTGCGCATGCCGCGCCAGCAGAGCGCTTCGCCAATCAAAGGAACTCGTGACGACGCCTCTACTGCACGCTCACTTTGCCGGTCATCTTTGGATGGATCGAGCAGAAGTAGGAATAGGTTCCAGACTTGGAAAATGTGAACGAGAAGTTATCGTCCGTATCCAGCGCCTTCGACTTGAACGTAGTCTTGTCGTCGCTGACCACCGTGTGGGGAATGTCGTCGCTATTTACCCACTGTACCGTCGTGCCCGCCGGCACGATCAGTTCGTTTGGGGTAAAGGTGAAATTATCAATTTTCACGTGTGAGGCGTTCCCCGTGGCCTTCTGAGGACTCGGATCTGCCACGGTAGCGACGGAAATAGCCAGCAGCATCGCCATCACGCACACCACGACTGCAATTTTCAGTGCGAGCTTCATCTTTGTTCTCCCGTTGTGGATTTGAAATGGACTTAGTAGTTCGACTGGTTCTTCACGGCTGTGTTCATGCCGTCCTGCAGTCTGGAATCGGTAATCGCCAAGGCGTGCTTTCCACGCTTGAACTTCACGTCCGTAATTCCCAACAGGCCGCGCAATTGCTCCGCGGGCACTTTCATCGGCCCTGGGGAATCCGCTTTCCCCGGCTGTGGCTGAGGAAAGGCCGTGGAAGCAGCGGTGTGGAAGGTCACGTTTCCTTCAATCTTTTGCATGGTCTGGTGAATGTGCCCGTTCAGCACGGTCACCGAGCCGAAGCGCTTCAAGTAGCCAAGGGCCTGCGCGCTATCTTCGGTTCCCCAGCCCCACTCCGGATAGACGCTCCATAGCGGAATATGGGCGAACACCACAACCGGCGTGCTCGCGGTCAGCCCATGCAAATCCTTTTCCAGCCACTCGAGCTGGTCTGGCCCCAGGGTACCCAGTCCTCCCGCTTTCAAATTCAACACGTTCACCAGTCCCACGAAGTGCACGCCCTTGACGTCGAAGCTATACGAACCATTGCCTTGCGTGCTCTTTCCGTAGCGCTCCAAGTACTGTTTGCCGTCGTCACCGATCATGTCGTGCTCTCCCGGCACGTAATACACCTGCTTGGCCACTGCGCCTTTCAGAATCTGGTCCACGGTGTCGAACTCTTCTGGCTTCGAGAGATGGCTGATGTCTCCGGTGTGCAACAGAAATTGCGGCTGGGTCTTCAGCGCATTGATTTTGTCCACGGCGGCTTTCAGAGTTCCCACCACGTCGGCATTCGCCGGCTTGTTGAAGCCCATGTGGCTGTCGCTGATTTGCGCGAAGCTCAATTCGCCTTTCATTTCCGCTGGATCGAGCCCCGCTAGGCGGCTCAGGCTGTACGAATTTAGAATGCCGCCTTTCATCACGCAGAATGTCCCCGTACCTGCCCACGCCATGCACTTCAAGAATCCACGCCGGTCGATCCCGTCGTGATTGTGGTCGTAGAGGATTTCGTCCTTCTTCTCTTGTGGCATCACTGCCCTCCTGTTGATCGTGTTCGCCCGCATCCCAACGAGGGCGCGTTTCTGCACGCGGCCGGAAAGAATGGCGCGAGCTTGTAGAAAAGGCAAAGCAAGCCCGCGCCGGTGTGGACGCGTTCCTTCCTGTAGACCCGGGGCAGTGAATTTTTATTCCCGGATTCGAGGATTTCCTGCCGCGGAATAATTTTTGGTTTGGCCCCCTTTCCGGGAATAGAATCGTCCCCGCTGTAGTTATCAATCTAAAGGGCAAAGAAAGGCTGGACGCGTTTGGAAGGAGTGGATCGAGCCCGCTTCGAAGCTGCCGTATTGCCGCATCTGGACGCCGCCTTCAACCTGGCGCGCTGGCTTCTGCGCAGCCGCGCCGACGCGGAAGACGTCACCCAGGATGCGCTGCTGCGCGCGTTTCGCGCCTTCGGTTCCTACCGTTCCGGCAACGCGCGCGCCTGGCTGCTTCAGATCGTGCGCAATGCCTGCTTCACGTGGTTGCGCCAGAATCGCAAAGGAGAAGATCTTTCGGAGTTCGACGAGAACCTGATGCCTCAAGAAGGAGAAAATCCGGAGACGCTGGCCATCGCCAGCAGTAATCGCGAGCAACTCACGCGCGCGCTCGATGCGCTGCCTGCTGGCTTTCGCGAAATTCTGGTGCTGCGCGAACTGGAAGGCTGCTCTTACAAGGAAATTTCCGAAATCACGGCGCGCCCCATTGGCACCGTGATGTCCGCGCTGGCGCGTGCGCGTCAACAATTGCGGGCCGCGCTCGCGCAGCCCGCTACAAAGGAGGCTCGCCGTGGCATGTGAGCTTTCTCAACATCAGCTGCACGCCTACTTCGACGGCGAGCTCGATGCCCTCGGTGCCGCCTCGTTCGAAAAGCACCTGGAATCCTGCCCCGAATGCAAACGTCAGTTAGAGGCGGAGCAGTCGCTGCGCAACTCGATTCGGGAAGCCAATCTCTTTGAACGGGCGCCTGGTTCCCTTCGCGAAAAACTCTCATCTGGCGCCAGCAAGGTAACGCCGATTCCACCCGCCAGGCCTGCTCCCTGGAGTTGGCTCGCCGTAGCCGCTGCCTTACTCCTCGTTCTATTTGTTGCCGGGCGACAGTTCAGCCGCACGTCCGGGCCTTCCTCCGCCCAGCTCATCGCCGCCACTTTAGTGGACGCACATCTCCGCTCGCTCCAGCCGGGGCATCTCACCGACGTGGAGTCCACGGACCAGCACACCATAAAACCATGGTTCGACGGCCGTCTGGACTTCGCTCCACCGGTGCAAGATTTCGCCTCCGAAGGATTCCCCCTTCTTGGCGGCCGGCTCGACGTGGTGCAAGGCCACACTGTCGCCGCCCTGGTCTACGGCCGCCGCAAGCACATCATCAATGTGTTCGTGGAAAAATCCCAGTTGGGAATCTCCTGGGAGGGTTCTGGGACCACCCAAGGCTATCAATGGCAGGCCTGGCAAAAGGACGGGTTCTCTTTTTTCGCTGTCTCCGACGTATCCGCGCAGGATCTCCAAACGGTAAAGGATCTCTTCCTGTCGCGTTAGGGTGCGATCAGCGTTTCCGGTTCTCCGAATCCCTCCGCCCCGAAGGTTTTGGACCTGAAATCCTTCCTGACGAATTGACGGACGCCTCGCCAAAGTAGCATTATTCTCCTCTCGGGCGGACCTTGGGGCATCAGGTAAGATGACCTACCTCGCTCTTTCCGCAACGCGCCGCTCCGCGCGCGCTGTCCAATACGATCGTATTTTGCAGTCCTCATCTTCTAAGGGAGTCGCTGCCGTGCCAAAGACACTCACAAAGAAGCCCGCTGCCAAGAAGGCGCGCACGAAAAGAGAAAAGATCACCGAAGCGCAGATTGCCGTTCACTGGAAGGAAGAGGATTACGTACGCCCGCCCGCGCGCTTCATTGCTCAAGCTAACCTCAACGATCCCCATATACTGGAACGCTTCAGCGAGAAGAACTTCCCGGAGTGCTTCCGCGAATACGCGGAGATGCTGCATTGGGATCAGTATTGGCACACCACGCTCGATACCAATCATCCCCCGTTTTGGAAGTGGTTTGTGGGAGGCAGGCTGAATGCCAGCTACAACTGCGTGGACCGGCATCTGGCCAAATACAAAAATAAGGCCGCGCTGATCTTCGTTCCCGAACCCGAAGACGAACGACACACGGTCGTCACGTTTCAGGAACTGTGGCGCCGGGTGAACGAAGTCGCAGCGCTGTTGCGCGATTTTGCCGGACTGCAAAAGGGCGACCGCGTCACCATCCACATGCCCATGATTCCGGAGTTGCCGATCACCATGCTGGCTTGTGCGCGCCTGGGCGTAATTCACTCCGTCGTTTTTGGCGGATTTTCCGGCGAAGCCTGCGGCCTGCGCGCCGCGGACTCCGGCAGCCGTGTCCTGATCTACGCGGACGGCTATCACCGCAACGGGCGCTGGATTGACCACAAGGCCAGCGCAGACATCGCAGTGGAGGTGGCCAAAAAAGAAGGCCAGCAGATTGACAAGGTCCTCGTCTGGCGGCGCTATCCACACAAATATTCGTCCGATGCTCCGATGATTCTCGAGCGCGATTTCTTCATGGATGAGGTTCTGAAGGAGTATCGCAACAAAGTCGTCGAGCCTGTTTCGATGGATGCAGAAGACCCCCTCTTTCTCATGTACACCAGCGGCACCACCGGCAAACCGAAGGGCTGCCAACACCGTACCGGCGGTTACCTCGCTTATGTCACCGGAACTTCCAAGTTTTACCAGGACATTCATCCCGAAGACGTCTACTGGTGCATGGCCGATATTGGCTGGATTACCGGCCATTCCTACATCGTCTATGGCCCGCTCTCTCTCGGCGCCACCAGCGTGCTTTATGAAGGTGTCCCGCAGTTTCCGGACGCTGGGCGTCCATGGCGCATCGCCGAGCGTCTCGACGTGAACATCTTCCACACTTCGCCAACCGCCATCCGCATGCTGCGCAAGGCCGGCGCCGACGAACCCAAAAAGCACACCTTCCGCTTCAAACATATGACCACGGTTGGAGAGCCCATCGAACCGGAGGTCTGGCGCTGGTATCACGAGGTCGTCGGAAAGGGCGAAGCCGTTATCGTTGATACCTGGTGGCAGACGGAAACCGGGGGCTTCCTTTGCACCACCAAGCCCGCTTTGGATGCCATGAAACCCGGCAGCGCCGGCCCGGCGTGTCTCGGCATCTATCCGGTGATCTGGGACGAGAATGGCAAAGAAGTGGACTCGAAGGCGCACGCCGCGGGCAATATCTGCATTCGCAATCCCTGGCCGGGCATCATGCAGACGATCTGGGGTGACCCTCAGCGCTTCGTGAACAACTACTACAAGAAATACAACACCAATCCCCACAGCAAAGACTGGCGCGACTGGCCCTACTACGCCGCCGACGGCGCCGTGCTCTCTCCAGACGGCTTCTATCGCATTCTTGGCCGTGTGGACGACGTCATCAACGTCGCTGGCCACCGCCTCGGCACCAAGGAACTCGAATCCGCGTGCCTAACCGTTCCGGAAATTGCGGAAGCAGCCGTCGTTCCCGTGGTGGACGAAATCAAGGGCCGCGTGCCGGAAATCTATGTTTCACTGAAGCCTGGAATTCGTTCCAACCGCGCGGTCACCGAAAAGCTCGTCGCCACCATCGAAACCATGATCGGCAAAATCGCCCGGCCGAAGCGCGTCCACATCGTCCCCGACATGCCCAAGACGCGTTCCGGCAAGATCATGCGCCGCGTGCTGGCCGCCATTTCGAACCGCATGGATACGGGTGACATCACCACGCTCGCCAATCCAGACATCGTCGAGCAGGTACGCCAGGTGGTCCAGGGCCGTGAACGCGGTCCCCTCAACGAAGGCCCCGAAGACATCAAGCTCTTCGGCGAAGAGCGCTAATCGGCGTTCCTTGAGACTATTGCTGCTGGCCGGTCGTTGACAAACCGCAGCTTTGCGCCACGGATGCCATCACGTCCGGGTCGAAGTGTGCGCCCCGCCAACCCTGCATGCTGCACACCTGCCAAGCTTCCAGGCCCAGCGCCCCGCGAAAATCCGCGCCTTCCACCTGTGCGTCATCGAGTTTCGCCTGGCGCAGGATCGCACCAGGGAACGCCGCGCCGCGCAAGTCGGCTTTGCTTAGATCCGCTTCCAGAAAGATGGTGCCCTTGGCCTGAGCTCCGGTCAGATTGGCGGCAATCAGCTTGGCCGCAGAAAAGTCCGCCTGCTCCATCGAAGCCAACGAAAGCACTGCTCCCTCGAGCTTCACATCTCGCAAATCCGCATGTCCCAAGTCTGCGCGCAGAAGATTCGCCTGCCGCAAGAACACGGAATACAACGTCGCACGCTGGAAATTTGCAGTGGTCAGCGTTGCTCCCTGCAAATCGGCGAAGGAAAGATCGGCATTGCGGAAGTCGGCACCCGCCAACATCGCGGATTGGGCGTTGGCCGACACCAGGTTGGCATTCGCCGCATGCATATGATCCAGATTGGCTCCGCGCAGATTCGCCTCGCGTAGATTGGCAGAAGTGAAATTCGCCTCCGATAGGCTGGCGCCCTCCAGATTCGCTTTCCACATGCGTGCGCCGGCAAACTGCGAACGGTAGCCGCGCGAATACCGCAGATTAATCTCGTTCAACCGCGGACCAGCTCCATTCCCGGTTTCGCCTTGCGCCGCATGCTTCGCCAGACTCGGCGAAACGCTCTCTTCCGTGACGTCCGCATACGGCCGGTAACCCAGCGCCTGAAACCCTGCCGAAGCCCAGCGCCGCGGGTCGCTTCGCGAAAGATCTGGTCGCACGTTGGGATCGGCAGGCAAGCCGCGGATTACTCCCAGCGACAAGAGAAACACCACGAGTCCCGCCGCCACCGGCCCGCGAAATCCCGCCAGCACATCGCGCATAAACTGCGAGGTGCTCTCATCGGTCCATTCGCCGGGCCGCAACACGCGCGTAACCACCCGCGGCATCGCGCACGCCGCTCCAGCGGCCGCCGTGAACAGAAACACCTGAAGCAGCGTACCGCGGCAATCCTGCATCACCAGGTAACGCAGCCAGAATAAGAATAGAATTACCGGCACCGCCCAATACGCGAGCAACTTCGCAAGCGTGCATTCCACAACGGCAAGCGGCGAGCGCGGATCGCGCGTCCACCGGAGGTGCGGCCGGATCGGACCCATCAGATACCAGGAACCGTCCTTTTCCGGCGTCTGGCCGTCGGGAAAAACCGCGGGAAGCGCGCCCATACTGCCCCACAGACGGAGCAGCAGAAACTGCAGGCGAAAATACAGAACCGTCAAAAGCAGGGGTCCACCCAGGTAAAATCCCTGCAGGGGCAAAAAATTCGGGATACGTACGGTAAACGTTGCTGATTCATCCAGCAACAAACGCACGTCGGTCGTCGAGGCCACTAATCCGCAAGCCACGGCACAGAGCGCCATCAGCGCCAGATAAAATCTCCGCGCCGATTGAGTGAATTGGCCGATCGTTTTTCCGCCGTCAAGCGCGCCTACCGCCTCGGGCAAAGTGGTGTCGAACAGGTTGGTGCCACCCAATCGTCCGGCCCACAATCCCTGAGCGCCATAGAGATTCGCGCCCATTAGGTTGGCGCCAGCAAATTCCGTACCCAGCAGATTGGTTTCACGCAGGTCCGCTTCCACCAGATTTGCCCCGCGCAGGTTCGCCATGGAGAGATCTGCGCCGCGCAGATTCACCTTGGCCATCTCCGCGCCCTGGAGGTTTACGCCGGTCAAATCCGCGTCAGAAAGATTCGCGCCGGCAAAGTCTCCCTGAATCCCTTCTTTTCCGCCAGATTCCGCCCAAATCCGGTGCTGGTCCAGCGCTTCGGCGACTGCCAGAAGTTCCGTACGCAATTCCCGCGTATCGTCAAACTCTTCACGAAGAGTTGCCACCCTCGACGTAGCCGACACTTCTTTGCGTACAAGAGCCAACGCCGGCTCCTCTTCCGTCTGCTCCTCTTCTTCTTGTTCTTCTTCAGTCTCCTCTTCGACGGTTTTCTCTTCTTCGTCCTCGACCTTCGCTTTCCCCGGTTCCAGCGCCTTCTCTGCTGCTTTCTTTTCCGGAAGTTCGATCTTCACTTCCTTTGCTTCGTCTATTTCCTGTACTTGCTCCTCACCAAAAAATGCCGCGGCCACACGCTCTGCCTCACTGGAATCTCCCATTGATTCTTTTTTTCTGTTTTCGTCCGGGTCTTCTTCGTGCACGGTCTCTCCGCACTCGTCCTCGGATTCGGCCCTCGCGGAAGCCACTTCTCTCCCATCAGGGCCCAGCATCGCCGCAAGTTCGCGCATCGCCCGTACCTTGGCCTTGGCCGCAGTGTCCTCCGCCGCCTTTTTCAATTCGTCGCTCATCTGCTCTTCAATCAGAGCAAGAATCTGTGTCTCGGTCATCGGGTCGGTGGGAGATCCGCCAAATTCCGCAAGCTCCTGCGGCGTCGCCAATCGTTCGGCGCTTTTTTTCTTATGGAAATCGGGCCAGTTCATCTTCAGTTTTCGCCGGACCTCCGGCACAGTCCACTTTCTGTTCGCCGTGAGCAGGGCGAGCGCTCCACGCGAACTCGAGGGCGGGGATACTCCATCATGGCCCACCCCTCCTGTGGAAATCCCCTGCCCCAAAGTACAGGCGTTCCCTACCCCGCAAGTCTCAAGTTCCTGGGCCTACCGTGGTGGCAATGACACTAGAAGCTATTGCACAACCCTCCGTAACACAATCATGAAGCAGGCAATATGAAAGAACGCCCCGTAGATCTTGAGCGAGCGGTCATAACGCACCACCAAGCGCCGGAAATTGCCCAACCAGGC
>Ga0335085_10000701_pt1 | contig 87668 bp, 67 predicted proteins | sample Lox_Sample_45_FD_206712 | JGI IMG/M metagenome (GOLD analysis project Ga0335085, IMG submission 206712) | Soil microbial communities from Loxahatchee National Wildlife Refuge, Florida, United States - Lox_Sample_4.5 | ecosystem: Environmental > Terrestrial > Soil > Wetlands | place: USA... | reverse complement strand
GCCAACGCTATGAGCCATCGCGGCCATGACAGCATGGGACTGTGGAATGAAGAAGACGGTTTCTTCTATGATGTGCTGAAAATGCCCGACGGCAGCCAGTTCCCCATGAAGATCCGCTCCATGGTGGGGTTGATTCCATTGTTCGCTGTGGAAACGCTGGAGCAGGACGTTCTGGACAAACTGCCGGACTTCAAGAAACGTCTGGAATGGTTCATTGACAACCGTCCGGACCTTACGGCGAACCTGGCTTGCATGCGTACCGAAGGCATGGGCGACCGAAGGCTGTTGTCCATCGCCGATGCTAACCAGCTCCGAAGCATTCTCACGTTCATGTTAGACGAGCGCGAATTCCTATCGCCCTACGGCATTCGTGCCCTGTCGCAGTTCCATCGAGACAATCCATACAAACTTACGGCACAGGGTATGGAACACCGAGTCGACTACGAACCCGGTGAGTCTTCGACTGGATTGTTCGGGGGCAATTCCAACTGGCGCGGCCCCATCTGGTTTCCCGTGAATTACCTGCTGGTCGAGTCCCTGCAGAAATTCCATCACTACTTCGGCGACGATTTCAAAGTCGAGTGTCCCACCGGCTCAGGGAATAGGATGACCCTGTGGGAAGTCGCCGGAGAGCTATCGCGCCGCTTGACTAGCACATTCCTGCGAGATCACAGCGGCCGCCGACCGGTGTTCGGGAATCTCGAAAAATTCCAGACTGACCCACACTGGCGTGAGCTTGTCCTCTTTCACGAGTACTTCCACGGCGACTCCGGAGCCGGCGTAGGGGCCAGCCACCAGACGGGATGGACGGGCGTTGTCACCAAATTGATGCGGCAGAGCGGCGAGTCTCGCGAACGCTCTCGCCAGCGAAAGAAGACGGAGCCAGCGCTGGCCTCTGTTGCCGCAGACTGAACTCATAAGGAGAAATGGAAATGAAAGCCATCAGTGTTTTCCCGGGAAAACCGAACAGCGTCCACGTGGCAGACTTACCCAAGCCCTCGCTGGACCAGGTGCCGAATGGCCGCGGCGTACTGGTAAAGGTTCTGCGCGTCGGCGTTGACGGAACCGATAAAGAAATCAACGCCGCCGAATATGGCGCGGCGCCTCCCGGATATGATTTTCTGGTCATCGGACACGAAGGCTTCGGCCAGGTGGAAGCGGTGGGGGCGAATGTTACTGAAGTGAAGCCCGGTGATTATGTCGTGGCTACCGTGCGCCGCCCCGGCAAAAGTATTTATGACTTGATCGGAACCAATGACATGACCACCGACGATGTCTACTACGAGCGTGGCATCAACCTGCGTCATGGGTACCTGACGGAACATTACGTGGATGATGTCGAGTTCATCGTCAAAGTGCCGAAGGGCCTCAAGCACGTGGGCGTACTGCTCGAGCCCACCACGGTGGTGGAGAAAGGAATCCACCAGGCGTACGAAATCCAGCGCCGGCTCAAAGTGTGGCGCCCGCGCAAAGCCGCGGTCATGGGGGCAGGCACGATCGGTCTGCTCGCCACGCTGGTTTTGCGTTTGAAGGGTCTGGATGTCACCACACTCGGTCGCACGCCCAAACCTTATCTGAACTCCAATCTGATCGAAGAACTCGGAGCGCGCTACCTCTCGACCAAAGACGTAGCGATCACCGACGCGGCCAAGGAATACGGCCCTTTCGACCTCATCTTCGAAGGCACCGGGAACTCCAGCGTCGTTTTCGACAGCATGCAGGCCCTGGGCAAGAACGGAGTCCTGGTACTCGCCAGCGTCACCGGGGGAGACAAGATGATCCAGATCCCCGCGGACCGGATCAATCTCGAATTTGTGCTCGGCAACAAGGTGATGGTGGGAACCGTAAATGCCAACCGCGAATACTTCGAGATGGGTGTCGGCGACATGGCCCAGGCGGAGGCAGACTATTCAGGATGGCTCAGCAAGCTTCTCACCGATCCGGTGAAGGGCCTGGAGAACTACACGGAGCTGTTCGAGAAACTCACGTCACCCAATGGCGCCATCAAGGTATTTTGCGAAGTAGCGTAGTGCATGTTCCAGCGGGAAGGGCACGAGTTCAGTTGCGTCGTCGGCGCGACTGAAGTCGCGCCCTTCCCAACAACGGCGCGGGAGAAAAGGGCATGATTCAATTCACGAAAGAAACCTGTGGCGACCTGGATGCCGCACTCCGGCGGGAATGGCTTGAAACCAACGGTCTGGGCGGCTTCGCTTCCTCAACAATTGTCGGGCTGAACACCCGCCGCTACCACGGGTTGCTGGTGGCCGCCACGAAGCCGCCGGTCGGTCGCATTGTCATGCTCTCCAAGCTGGAGGAAACGCTTCTTATCCAAGGACAGCCCTTCGACCTCTCGGCAAACCGCTATCCCGGGGTAGTTCATCCGCAGGGGTTTCGATATCTCAAGCAGTTCCGCCTCGATCCATTCCCAGTTTTCACTTACGACATTGAGGGTGTTGAGATCGAAAAGACCGTATTCATGATCCAGGGTGAGAACAGCACAGTGGTGCAATACGGATTGATGAAGAACAATCATCCCGAGCGGATCAAGAACTTGCGCCTTGAACTCAGGCCACTGATTGCGTTCCGTGACTATCACAGCACCACGCACGAGAATGGTGCGATCAACGGTGAGGTAGAACAGCGCCCTGGGCTGGCGACCATCACTCCTTATCAGGGTTTGCCTTCTCTGCATCTGGCTCACAACGCCCTCGAGGTGCGCAAAGCCGGCGACTGGTACCGCAACTTTGAATATGATGCCGAACGGGAACGCGGCCTCGATATCGCTGAAGACCTTTTCAATCCTTTGGTCTTGCGGTTTGATCTGGACGCGCGTGGCCCGGCAATGGTCATTGCTTCCACGGAACGCCGCGATGCCGACCGAGCGGCTGAGTTTCGTCAGGCGGAGATCGCTCGCCGCCTGAAGATAACTGCATCGTCGCCGGTTGCGGACACCTTTGCCCGGGATCTTACCTCGGCCGCCGGCCAGTACATCGTGGCCCGTGGAGACAAGAAGACCGTAATCGCCGGCTATCACTGGTTCAGTGACTGGGGCCGCGACACGATGGTGGCCTTACCGGGCCTTACTCTGCCGACTGGCAAGCCTGAGGTCGCGCGCAGCATCCTGCGCACCTTTGCAGCGCACGTAAACCAGGGGATGTTGCCCAACCGCTTCCCCGACGCCGGAGAAACTCCGGAATACAACACCGTGGACGCCACGCTCTGGTTCTTTGAAGCCGCGCGCGCCTATCTTGCTTACACCGGCGATCTGGAACTCGTGCGCGACGAACTCTATCCCGTGTTTGCCGATATCATTGCCTGGCACGTGCGCGGAACGCGCTACGGAATCAAGGTAGATTCCAGCGGCCTGCTTTCTTCCGGCGAGCCCGGTGTCCAGCTCACCTGGATGGACGCCAAAGTCGGCGACTGGGTGGTAACGCCGCGGCGCGGCAAGCCGGTGGAAATCCAGGCGCTGTGGTACAACGCGCTTGGCATCATGGACGACCTGGCGCGCAGATTCGGCGATGAAGCCGCTCAAAAGCGCTACCGCAACATGGCAACGGTTGCAAACTGGAGCTTCAACCGCCTGTTCTGGAACGAGACTACTGGATGCCTATTCGACGTCACAAATGGTGCTCCGCCGGACCCGTCAATCCGCCCGAACCAGATCTTTGCGGTCAGCCTCACACACAGCATGTTGTCGCCTGAACGCGCCAGGAGCGTAGTGGAGAAAGTTCAAGAGCATCTGCTGACTCCGTACGGCCTGCGCAGCCTGGCGCCCAGCGACCCACAGTACCGCGGTCGATATACAGGCGGCCCCACCGAGCGTGACGGGGCTTACCACCAGGGCACTGTGTGGCCCTGGCTGATGGGCCCCTTCATCGCCGCATATATAAGGGTGAATGGAGGTACTGACATTGCTCGGCGCCAGGCCGCCGAGTGGCTTGAGCCTTTGAAAGGTCATCTCGCAGATGGCGGCCTCGGTCACATCTCCGAGATCTTCGACGGCGACGCCCCGCAGCGGCCGTGTGGATGCATAGCACAGGCTTGGAGCGTGGCTGAAATCCTGCGGGCTTATGTCGAGGACGTAAAGAACATTTGGCTGGCTACGCCGGTCGAGAGCACGTCACAAGCTCCTGCGAAGATCAAAGACCGGTCCGCGGCGAGTGCAGATGGGAGAGCGCGGGAAGTTTCGAGTGCGGGAACTCGGAGTTGAGGGCAGCTGAACCTGCCAATTCGGGCGACGCCCCCCACCATCATTCCGGGTAGGTCTGCGCGAGGCGGGAATACTGGCGAGCCGCATCCAGCAGTTCGCCTACTGAGGCTGGCCGGTTACTCCGTGCTCGATTCAGGGCTCCTATTTCGAAAGCGATCCGCCATTGCCGGAACAACACACGGTAGGCGTCAAGGAGATTGAGCCTGGGGTCGTAGATATGCGTCGCCTCCGAGGTGACGCCGTTCAGCTCAATAATTTTTAGATTTCTGCCAGCCATCAGGTCTTGCCGCGAAGGAACACGAATGTCAAAGCGACCGAAGAAGAACCCATCGAAGCCCTTCGCGATCTGGTCGATGACTTCTTCCAGGGAGGGAGTGATGCTTTCGCCCCCGTCAAGGAAAATGGCACCCCGGCAATGGGCGCCGATCTCAACCAGTTGCACAGTCTCTCCTGCTGCCGGTACCTCGTGAGTCCGACCCGAATTTTTGCGCAGATAGAACTCTGACATACAAACCGCACGGTCATCCGCGAGGATCAACTCTTCCAGGGTACATCTTCCATCACCGACAAGAACGGGCATTCTCTTCTCAGTCATGGAGAAAATTCGGCCCCTCTCGCTACCTGGGTAGCGATAGTAAAAGATCCCGTACTCCTCACCGAGGACATACTCTTGCAAAATCGCCGGGAACAAAGTGCGCGTCAGATAATCGCGCAACTGCTCCGGCGAGCGGACGATCGCCACGCCCGAGCCACGCTGTCCCGCATCAGGTTTCAACACGACCGGAAACTGCAGCCCACGTTGCCGCATGAATTCCTCAGCCGCAGCAACTCGTTCACTGGAAACGCCGGGCGCCAGAAGAGTGGAACACGGCAGCCACGCAGCGGCGTCTTTCAGACGCTTCAGTATCTGGTGCTTGGACTCGCCCACAAATCCGCCTGCGGGAATCGCCGGATTGGCCGCCGTAAACAACGTCCAACTTCGGAACCTGATTCCGAGATAGGCGATATAAGCCACCACGGGGGGATAAAACAGGTAAGGGGGCCAGAACTCCCAGCGGCGTAGACGTTTCCACCAGCCCGCGAGCTGGCGGCGGCGGCGATTCAGGGCTGCGGCGAACGAGGCCCTGGGCGCAAGAAAATCCGGAGAATCAAGTTCCATTGCGAGGGGCATAATTCAAACCGCTGAACGGCTGAGACTTCCGGCAGCCGGATCTGCGCAATCGACTCTCTGCATCTCTGTCGAATGAATTTGCGCCATGGTGCAAGGACTGCTCGGCAAATGCTCCATTCTTATATGTCCAGCCGTGACTATGACCTCGCTATAACTCAGCGTTTTCACGTCATCGCGATGGACACACAAACTAAATGGCCCCGGGCCGCCCGCGTGTGATCTGTGCAGCGTTCGCAGCCACGGTACCGAGCCGGCGTCCAGTTCGTGCAGGGCGTCGCGGCATGCTCTACCCCGTAGGCTTTCGGCCTGCTTGTCCGAGAGGCTTGACGAAAACCAGTGTCGTGGTTGCCACACATGAGCCGCGGATACAAGCTGCGTCGAGTCCCAACGCCACTCCCAAATCTCCCGTTCGGATGGAAATACTCCTACCAGCCGAAACGGCAGCATTCCTTCGAAGTTCGAGATGCCTAACTCCTCATGCAAGTGGGATAGTGATCTCGAATCAATGAGCGCCGGAATCACCCGCCCTCTGCTAGGCGTCCTGGCGCCAGCTATGCAGTTTCGAGCGACATCGTTCCAATTCAGCAATGCGAGAGCGATGCCATCTTGATTGGCGGCAATCCAGGTGCCGCGCGCCCCATCACCCGGATACATCGCCGCTGTGCCATTGATCTCATGAATCTCCGGCAGCGTTCCCGGCCCGCGTACGATTCTTTCGTCGCGATTCATGGCAAACAGGTAGTCACGGTTACGCGTTATGACACTCAGAGTGCACATACGCCCAATCTGTCGCGGTCTGCACGATTCGATGTTGGTCTAAACCGTTGGAGCACGCCGATCGCGGTCTTGCCTAGCAGCCATGGGGCGAATAATACCAGGGCGGTTGTGAACCAAGGCAGCTTCTGGTGCCCCAACGATGTTTCGGGAATGAATCGCCAGATGGCAAAAATTGCGGAAACCCAGACAACCGAACAGACGGCGGTAGTTCTGGCAAACAGCCGCACCGGAAGCCGCAGAGCGCCGGCGGCGACATAAAGAGGCAGGCGGCTCCCGGGGATCGCGCGGCTCATGACCAGGGCGAACGATCCATGCCTGGCAAACCAGCCCTCAGCTTTAGCGAGTGACTCGGGTCTCACGTATTTCCGCAGCCAGGCTGACCGAGCGGTGCGCCGCCCGAAACTTGAGCCCAGCGCATACAGTCCTATGTCTCCCACCCAGATACCCAGGACGGTGGTCAGTAGTCCGAGCCGCGGGTCCAGGATCCCGCTGGCCGACACGGTGGCAGCGAGGAGCGTTGCGCCGTCTTCGTAAATAAATGTTGCCAAAAAGATAGACAACGCAAGAGCCGCCTGTGTTTCCGGGAGTGAATGAAGCGAAATCATCGTGGCTACGCTCGTCCCATCGTGCCAGCTTCCATATGCTTCAACGTCGAAGGGGCAACGCCAAACTCATATGGCAGCTTCACCCCGACTTCAGCACACAGAAGTCTGACAATGGCATAGTGGTGGATGGCGTGTCCGACACAGAACATGACTTCCCGGGCCAGGTTTGACTTCACGGCTTCCGCCTCAGTTTCGCCGTAACCAACGCTGTAGATCACAGCACATTCGCGTCGAAGAATTTCGGGTGAAAGGTCCGCAAGCTCTTCGATCAGTTCTGCAGTGAGGAGACGCGCGCAGGTCACAGAGCTCTCCAGTTGCGGGTTCCGGCGCCGCTGATCGTAGTTGACCCGGCCGGTGCGAATTCCCTCCACCAGGCAGAGAAAGTGATCGAGCACGTGCCGATAATGCGCACCCAGGGACGACGCTGGCTTTCCTCGCCCTGTTCCTTCCAGGGGACGAGCGTAAATTTCATCCCCGACGCGATCCAGAAAGATACAGCCCTGCTGAAGAACATGAGTAACCGCGTCATGCAGGGACCGGGTCGTCATGTCAGGACCTTTTCCCCCATACTGGAATCTGCGTGCGGTGCAAGAACAAGGCCACTGCGCTCGCCACGAACACAACGATAGCCAGGAGGAACAGGAGTCCCTTGTCCTGCTGTACCTCGATTCCGAGGAAGGTCAAGTGACTGACGATCGCTCCGCCTGTAGCCGCCATCGCCAGGACGGCGCCTGCCCAAACGAAGCATGGGGTCAGCAACAGCACAGCGGCGATCAACTCCATAATTCCTGACCCAATGCGTCCCGAAACCTCGACCGCCCCGATCGACGCAAAGGGAAAGTAGCTGTGAACAAACGTTCCCAGTTTGGTAAAGATGTAAACCGACTCCGGCGCCGCCGTGAACTTGAAGAAGAGCGTCTGCAAGAGGATGATCGCCGCGACAACTCTGCAAACCCAACTGAGGATCAAGATTGAAGTGCCCGTTGGCCGGCTCACGCTTGAGATGACTTGGGTGTTCATGGACTTGGCTTCTCCTATCTGCCGTACTTCTCGATGAGGCCGGGCCAGTTTTGGTCCGCCTTCTTGAGATTGCCTTGCGGGTCCTTATTGAATTCGTCCTTCACACCAAGGTCGTATTGCATGAGGAGCCGTCCATTGACGATCTGCCATGCCTCGATCTTGACCGGGACAGTCTTTCCCCGGCTGGCGCCGTACGCGCAGTAACCGCCAAACTGAGGTTCGTATTGCGCCGGCGCTTTGTCGAACGCGGCTTTGTGGTCGGCAGAGGCGAAGTAATATTTCGCGCCCTGGTAGTCAGACTGGAATTGCGGACTTCCCTTGACTGGCTGGCCGTCGGTAAAGAATGCAACCGGATCGTAACCCTGGATGGCCACGCCATCCCGGCCCAGATTTTGCAGGTCTTTGGCTGCCGCCAACGCTGAAAGGCAAGCCAACAATACAAACGCGTAAAGCAATTTCTTCGTCACAGGTCGCTCCCATTATTCGGGTCTGAGCCCGCGTACAAGGTGAGACTCACCAGAGCGACCAAAGTGACAAGATCAACCAAATTATTGAAGGAATATGGCGTTGTCACCTTTTCCGATGCCATGCATCTGACGGTGAGATTGCAAAGCGTAGCCCCGGCTCTCTAACGCCTCGGGACGGACGGGAAAAGCAGGCCTCACACTTCATGAGCGCAGCAGCGTCGGGAACGCGCGATTGCTTACCTCCATCTCTGATATCCGCGACACCTCAGGGAGTGACAACCGCCCGCTCGCTTAACTCCTGGCAGGGGCCATACTGCGTCCGCATTGCATCGTGCGATGCGGACCGTAAGGCGGCGTTCCGCTTACGATTCCTGGTTTTCAATTTGGAGTTGGATGAGGGACTAGAGACCGCCTACACCACCGGTCACGACATCGATGAGTTTGACGCCATCTGCGAGCATCTGATTGTGGAACACGCTCCTACCGCAACAATTGTCGGAACCTACCGGCTACAGACCGGTGCGATGGCGTCGGAAAATGCGGGCTTCTACGGCGAGCGTGAATTCGATTTCTCACCTTACAAGCTACTGGGCAACTCCGTGATCGAATTGGGGCGTGCCTGTGTGCACCGCGATCATCGATCGACGGATGTCCTTTACCTGCTGTGGCGTGGAATCGCTCAGTACGCTTTAAGCCACGGCAGCCGGTATCTGATCGGTTGTTCTTCGCTGACCTCGCAAGACCCGGCGCACGGTACCGCCGTCTATGGGGCCATGCGGGGGCACCTGGCGGACCTCAAACTGCGAACCACTCCGCAACCCGCCTTTGCGATGCCACAGGCATCCGCCGAGGGCGCGAGTGCTAAGATCCCGAAGTTGTTGCGTGCATACCTGGCGGTGGGGGCAAAGATCTGTGGCCCACCTGCCATCGATCGGGACTTTAAGACGATCGACTTTCTCACACTTATGGATCTCGAAACCTTGCATCCCCGCGTGTACGCCCGTTTCATGAAGAGTTGATGATCTGCGTTCCTTGTGCGGATACAAGGCGCCACCGGCTCTGCTCTGTTACTAACATATGAGTGTAGCGACTAACGGCGGCGAAAGGGGTTTGGCTCGGTGTCGGAAATTTGCATCAGGCTCGCTCAGCTATCGGATCGCGAACAGCTCGTGCCTTTGCGCGAAGCCCTGGGGCCCAAGTCTTCCGCCGAGGAACACGCGCGAGAACTTACACTGATTCTCGAAGGCAAGCCTCCTGTAACCACGCCGCTGATCATTTTGGTCGCCGAGACGGGCGATCGAACATTGGCTGGTTTCCTGGAGATCGACTTGCGTTCACACGCGGACGGCTGCAACCCCTCCCGCCCGGTGGGCTATATCGAGGGTTGGTATGTTGCTGAGAACCAGCGGCACAGAGGGATCGGCAAGAAACTCTTGGCCGCGGCAGAAGACTGGGCACGCAGCCAGGGGTGCGTTGAGACGGCGTCGGATACCTGGATTGACAATGAAGTGTCCCAACGTGTGCATGAGGCGCTGGGGTACGAAGTAGTGGACCGCTGTGTGCATTACCGTAAAACGTTGTGATATAGACCGAGACTGTTCATTGCCCCAACATAGAACTTTTTGATGCTGCTCGCAGGCCGTCCGGCGTATGGCGCAAGGCGCTCAGATCGACCTTGAGTAGTCGCGTAGAGCCTGTCTCCAGGAGTTCTCCCTGGATCTGAACCGGTTCAGCAATGAACTCACGCAGGACGTCGCGTCCAATGGCGCGCCCATCCAGGCCGACCAGCAATAATTGTTCATGCCCGTCGGTCGTAATAAAGATCGGCGGAATTCCCCCATTCAGACAACGCGCCGCGCAGTCACGGTGAACCTTTCCCTGACCGGGATTCATCACGCCCAGGTAGCACTTGCTGTCTACGATCTCGCCGGCGACCGTCACAGTTCCCAGATCGCGAGTCGTCTCTTGGTCGGCGGGCACGGTAGCCACCACAGTGATGGAGCCGGGTTTTATTTCCACCATTGTTCCGCCGTCCCGATAGATCAGCTCGCCCTGTAGGCGGACCTGCTTGCCGTCGAAGGTGGCCGTGAGGTCGTCGGCCCCATGCTTTCCCGGCGCGACCAGGAGATAGCGTGAATATTTGTTTTGTTGCCCGGTTCTTCCCGGGCGCGCGATCAACAGCGTAGGGAAAGGTTGCGTCACGACGATGCCATCAAAAGTGCGCAGCTTCCCGTATTCGAAGGTGGAACCAGCCAACCGCATTTGTCCAGCGATCAACATCAGAGCCGCGGTGACTGCAAGCAGGCCGAGCCCCACGATGACCTTCCTCACAAAACGAGCCTGGTCGGCGGGCGCCTTCGGCAAGTAACCTATATAGAAGTCGTTCATCGCGGTTGTGCCTTCCTGCTTTTTACTTGAACAGATTCATCTTGGGCAGATTTGATTTGGGCAGGCTCTACACGGGTTCCGGGCGGGTTAGGACGCGGATCAACGAAGACAGATCCTTCGACAATTTTGACACGAAAAGTCGGAATTGTTTCCTTGAAGGGCGGCGGTGCCACTCCAGACTCTGGCTGGTACTGGTAGCCATGCCACGGGCAAGTGACACAGCCATCAATGATGCGCCCTTCCCCTAGCGGTCCGTTCTGATGTTGGCAAACATTCGAGATGGCAGAGACCTTGCCATCGTAGCGAAAGACCGCAATCCGCTCCCCGGAGAGAGATACGATAGTCGCGCATTTCTCGGGAATACGGTCCACTTTACAGACCTCTACAAGACCTTCTTGGACCGCTTGATGTCTCGCTCGGTCAACCCGCTTCTCACGAAAGGCCGCTGCGAGATGAAGCGAAACCACAGTGGTCACTCCCGCCATGAGGGCAGAGGCCAGTACGGGACTCGTCTCTGACTGCAAGGCCCCCAAGAGTCACATGCGTGACCAGCAGCGCGTAAGCGACATACACCAGCATGTGCAGTCGCTTCCACGTGGGCGCCGACAGATTCTGCAGCCAGAAGTCATGGCTGGTTGCAGCCATTAGAAACAGGATGATCAATGCGAAGAAACCAAGCGCCTGAAATGGAAAGTCGGCAACGTTGCCATAGCGGGGGTTGCTGATAAAGAGACTGACGAGAGGGTTCACATTCCCCAAGGCGTGAAACTGGAACAGGGCAAACCCTCCATGTGCCAGGCCCAGCAGAAACGTCGCGACGCCCAGATGCCGGCGGTTATAGAGCAGCGGAAGAAAACGCCGATCCAATCGACTCAGAGGGCCGATACACAGCACCACATTCAGCAGCAGGAATGCAGCGGTTCCAAGCGCGCGAATCAGTAGCGTCTCTGCCGTCGCGCCTGGATTGCGCCAGGCGCCCACACCAACGAACGTTCCGAGATACAAAGCTAGCAACGACAGGAGGGTCACATCGTACACCTTCTTCTGACGATTCCAGCTAACTGCACCATACTGAACGCTCATGGCAACTGCTCCACTCTGGCAGTGTCAGCCACGGCCTGATGAGCTGAGCTGAACAAGACCAAATGGCCAGCGCTTGTCTGATTCAACGGAAGAAGAAAAGCCTTACCGGTGGTAAAGGCGCCCACCAGTTGCGAGTCCCCGGGCAGAACGTCTCCCTGCGGTGCGGTGCCAGCCCAGTAAAGCAGCAAGTCCGGCTCGTTCAGCTCCTGCGCCGGCTACACTAGCGCCAAAACGAGGAAGGCACGGCGATGGGCGGTTCTGAGCGGCTGAATCATGGCTGGCTCGATAACCGGTGCCGGTTCCTTTCTACAGGAGGCTCAACCAAACCACGGCTCCAGCGGTAGAGGAAAATCGGCCAGAAGGCGGCGACGCCGGGCAGAATCAGCAGTCGAAATCCAATGCTCGACCCCTGAGCTTCGGAATCCACGCGCTGAACGCCTAACCACACGAATGGCAACGCAAACACCAGCCCGAGACCGGCATAAGTAGCCAGAGCGTAAACCAATGTTTTGACCAGAGATTCAAACATCGTTGCTTGAGATTCCACCGGGTAATCCGTTCCCTCGGACTGCGATACTCAGGATGGTCATGCGATGCGGGATTGAGAGAAAGGTGACGCTATGCAGCCTCACAGCCGACGGCCTGAAATACAAGGAAGACGGTATGGTTCTGACCAGATTAGAACGGCGACAATAGAATGTTTAGGAAGTCTGGTATGGTCACGATCCAAAAAAGGGGCATGTTGTGGTATTTCTTCCGAGCGCCGGTATACCTCTACCGCTGGCGCCTGGGTTGGCTCTTTGGAAAACGCTGCTTGCTATTGACTCATATTGGCCGCCGTACTGGCCTGCGTCGCCAAACCGTCCTGGAAGTCGTCGAGTACCGGAAGCAGGGTCCCGAGGTTGTGGTGGCGAATGGCTTCGGACCTGATTCTGACTGGGTTCGCAACATTGAGGCAAATCCCGGTGAAGAAGTGATGGTCGGCTGGCAACATTTCGTCGCGTCGCATCGCTTTCTTGGTGAAGAAGAAGCCATGAGAGTGATTCAAAGTTACGAGCGCCGTAACCGTTTCATCGCGCCCATTGTTCGCCGCGGGTTCAGCTGGCTGCTCGGGTGGCGATATCATGGGGGCGAAGGCGACCGCCGGCGGCTGGTCAGACAGCTACCGCTCATCGCGTTTCAACCGCAGGCTTCACCGCTTCAGACTGCAGTTCCAGCCTCATAGAGTCCGCAAGCCCCAGGCCACGGCGGCTCTTGTGACAAGCAAACCTTAAGAGGTCACTCCCTGAAGCTGAAGCTTCGTCACTTCTCACAGCCGTGCGAATCTCACTCGCAGGTAACAGGCTGTTTCGCTGCTGAGAATTCAGTCTATCGATCTCCGAAGGAGCTGGGTCATGGAAACAGGCCGTCCACTATTCATCCCGGTGATCTTGGGCACGGCTAGAATGGGCCGGATGAGCCTGCACGCGGCCCGGTTCGTCACCACGGAACTGGGCAAGTCCGCGGGGGTCGAGACGGACCTCATCGACATCGCACAGCTTCCCCTGCCCACGAACGACGCGGGCGAGGCCATTAAGCACGCCGACTTCTCCGCCAAAATGAACCGGGCAGACGCGTTGGTGGTCGTTTCACCCGAGTACAATCACGGCTACTCCGGGCTTTTGAAGCACGTTCTGGACAGTTGCCTCAAAGAATACATTCACAAGGCGGTCGGCATCGTGGGAGTGTCGGCGGGACCGTTCGGCGGGACGCGAGTAATCCAAAATCTGCTCCCTGTAATGCGCGAGATCGGTCTGGTTACGATTTTCTGGGATGTAAACTTCTCGAACGTACAGAAAGTGTTTGCCGAAGACGGCAAACTGCTCGACGAATCCTACATCCGTCGCATCGACAAGTTCTTGAAGGAACTCATCTGGATGGCGAAGACGCTGCGCCAGGGGCGTGAACATGTATCTCTGGACTAATCTGCGGGAACGAGGACCGACACCATGGCCAACTCCGAAAAGATGATGTGCCCAAGCTGCCGGGTAGAGATGAACCACCACTGCGACAAGGTGGCGTACACCACCGACCCACAACATGGCGGGCAAATGGACCCAAACCTCGGCGGATTCATCGAAGAATTCCATACCTGTCCTAAATGTGGCTGTGGCGCCGCTCGCCCTGCTTAGGAGTTGTGGCCCACCACACCGCTACTCGCGCACATGGCAAATTTTGTTCCTCGAAGCAGAACTACAGATCCTGAAGACATGACTCGCTGCTGTCGTATCGTGGAGATTTGAGAGAAACTGTCGCTTCAGGGAGAGTTAGCTAAGCTAGAAGCAGGCCAGGTTGCTCCTGCCGGCAGGCCCTTACTGAGCGCCCGGGTATCTGCTGAGGCCCCGCTCTTGGCGGCCTTCGGGCGAGGCCTCATGGAGGCGCAGAAATGCGGCCAACCCGGACTGGACGTCGCTCTTGTGCCCCACCAGGAGATGGCCACCGCCCACGAATCGAGCGCCAGAGATGAAAGCTAACTACTTCAGCGTACTCCCTACGAAAGCGAGTGCAGTGATCAGAATCACATATCGGAGGGAGGCGAAAACGCTGGCCGCCGACCTGTTCTTGCAGAGTGTGACTCCCATCACTGACTTGTGCCGCACGACAAGATAGAAGGAAGCGAACTCAGTTTTCTTTCTGCGGCGCTTGCCGGTTCAGGCGGTAGCGCGGGCGTTCATGGCCTGGATTGGTGCGAGACAGAACGGGTTCTCTCGAAGTGACGTTGATAAGGGTAGCGAAGGGAGGGAAGTATGACAGTTCAACGTGCGTCGCTGGAAACTATTGAGGATTTTCTGGCCCAGAAGCGTATTGCGATGGTGGGGATCTCGCGGGATCCTACGAATCTCAGTGTGAAGCTGTTCGAGGAACTGTGTCGGCGCGGATACGACATTGTTCCTGTGAGTCCCAACATGACCGAAGTGCAGGGACGGCAATGCTTCGCCCGAGTGCAGGACATTCTTCCTCCTGTCGAAGCCGCGTTGCTGATGACTTCCCCGGAGGTCACCGAGACGGTTGCGAACGATTGCGCCGAGGCAGGCATACGGCGGGTCTGGATGTACAGAGCGACCGGCAAGGGCTCTGTCAGCGACAAAGCGATTGCGCTCTGTCAGGAGCGAGGGATTCAGGTGGTCCCGGGGCAATGTCCTTTTATGTTTCTTCCGGACAGTGCGGGTATCCATCGCGTTCACGGACTCGTCCGCAAGATCACAGGCCGGTATCCGCGTCGCGCCCATACTGCAATCAGACATGCGGCTTAGAGGAGGCATCAGCGGATCAACCCCACCAGTTTCGGGCAGAGAAGAAGCATAAAGGAGTAGTCTTAAGGGAGACGAGGCTTGTTCGCGCCTTTGGATAGTGTGGAGGATCGCGTGGCTCATCGAGCGGAGCATGTCCTGGGCGCAGACCAGCTTGGGAAACTCATTGTGCTGCTGGCGCGCAAGGGGTATGAAGTCATTGGGCCCACCGTGCGCGACGGGGCGATTGTCTATGACCATGTTGAGTCGGCAGAAGATCTGCCCGCGGGATGGACTGACGAGCAGGAACCGGGGCGCTACCGGCTGAAGCGCCGCGAGGATATGGCCCTGTTCGGGTACGCGGTGGGGCCGCAGAGCTGGAAGAAATACATGCATCCGGCAGAAGTGCGGCTCTGGTCCGCCGAGCGTCAGGGCGGGACGTTCAGAATCCTGAACAATGAGGTGAAGCCCCAACGCCCGCATGCGCTCCTGGGAGCTCGCGCATGCGAACTGGCCGCGATCGCGGTGCAGGATCGGGTGTTGCTCGAAGACAAATACCGCGATCCGATTTACGACCAGCGTCGTGAAGGCGCCTTCATCATTGCTGTGCAATGCACGCAGGCGGCGGCGACATGTTTCTGTGCGTCGATGGGAACAGGGCCGCAAGTTTCAGGTGGATTTGACCTTGTTCTCACCGAGCTCATTGGGCCGGAGGGGCATCGCTTCCTCGTGGCCACGGGCAGCGACCGCGGTGTCGAAGTGCTCACCGAGTTGGAAGGTGTTCCGGCTACAGCAGAAGACCGTCGGCAAGCCGAAGCGGGGGTGGAGGCGGCGCGCCAGCAGGTCCGCAGCATCGACACCGCGGGAATCAAAGAGCTTCTCTATAAGAACTTCGAGCATCCGCGTTGGGACAACGTGGCCGGCCGTTGCCTGACGTGTGCCAACTGCACCATGGTGTGCCCCACATGCTTCTGCACCTCTGTGGAAGATGTGACTGACATTACCGGAGATCACGCCGAACGTTGGCGCCGCTGGGATTCCTGCTTCACGCAAAGTTTTTCCTATATTCACGGAGGCAGCGTTAGAACCTCGGCCAAAGCGCGCTATCGCCAGTGGATGACCCACAAGCTAGCCTCCTGGATCGACCAGTTCGGCAGTTCGGGGTGTGTTGGTTGCGGCCGTTGTATCACCTGGTGCCCCGTGGGCATCGACATCACCGAAGAGGTTGCGGCCATTCGGGACGGAGGGAAAGATGGAAACCCTTGAACGCATCATTGCGGAGCACCCATTCTTCCATGGCTTAGACGACGACTTCGTTGCCCTGATGGTGAGCTGCGCCTCTAACGTGCGCTTCCAAGCGGGCACGTACATCCTCAAAGAAGGAGACCCGGCAAATACCTTCTACCTCATCCGGGAGGGGAAGGTGGCGGTGGAGGTTTTTGCACCTCAGCACAAGCCCATTATCGTTGCCACTTTGAGTGTAGGGGAGATCCTGGGGTGGTCGTGGCTGCTGCCGCCCTTTCAATGGAAATTCCATGCGCGCGCGGTAGATGACGTCCGCGCCATCGCCCTCGACGGAAAGTGCTTGCGCGCGAAATGTGAAGAGAACCACGATCTCGGATATGAAGTTTTGAAGCGATTTGTCCAGATCATGGAGCAGCGGCTGGAGGCGACACGCTTGCAGTTGCTGGACGTTTACGCAGTCAAGCGATGATCATGACGACCGGAACCATAACCGACCCGATGCTTCCACAGCCGTACACGGTACGAGACGTGGCCAAGGAGACACCGGACACTTTTACCCTGAGGCTCGAGCCCAAGACCGCAGCCAACCCAAGCTCGTTCCAGCCCGGACAGTTCAGCATGCTGTGGGTGTTCGGGGTTGGCGAGTTGCCTATCTCCATCAGCGGCGACCCGGCATTGCAGGATCGCCTGGTTTACACCGTGCGTTCGGTCGGGCAAGCCACTCATGCGCTGGTGAACCGGCGCGTGGGCGAAGGAGTGGGTGTACGAGGTCCGTTCGGAACCGGTTGGCCGGCAGAAGCCGCGCGGGGGCGAGATGTCATCGTGGTGGCGGGCGGAATCGGCCTGGCGCCCTTGAGGCCGCTGATCTATCAGGTCTTGCAGAATCGGGACGACTACGGGCGATTGTTGATTCTCTATGGTGCGCGAAGTCCTCGCGAGCTGCTCTATCGCAAGGAGCTGGCAGCCTGGGCGCGGAATCGCGAGACTCAGGTACTGGTCACGGTGGACTATGGTGGACTGGGCTGGCGTGGGCATGTCGGCGTGGTTACAACGCTCTTCAAGTATGCGCGCCTGCAGCCCGCACCCGCGGTCGCGATGGTCTGCGGACCAGAGATTATGATGCGCTTCGTTACCCGGGAGTTGGAGAACCAGGGGCTAAGCCGCGACAACATCTATCTCTCCATGGAACGCAACATGAAATGTGCCGTCGGTTTTTGCGGGCATTGCCAGTATGGACCACACTTCATCTGCAAGGATGGGCCAGTTTTCCGCTACGAACAAATCCGGAACTTACTGGAGAAGTATGAGCTCTAAGTCCAAACCCAAGCCCAAAATCGGTGTGTTCAAGTTCGCTTCGTGCGACGGCTGTCAATTAAGCCTGCTGGACGCGGAAGATGAACTGCTCGGAGTCGCCGGGGCAGTGGAGATTGCCTATTTTCCTGAAGCCACACGGGCGATGTCGAAGGGTCCTTATGATATCGGCCTGGTGGAGGGGTCGATCACTACCTATCAGGATGCCCAGCGCATTCAGGAAGTGCGGAGGCAATGCAAGACCCTGATCACGATCGGAGCCTGTGCCACTGCCGGCGGAATTCAAGCTTTGCGCAACTGGAAGGATGTCGATGAGTTCATCCGGGTGGTGTACGCCACGCCCCAGTTTATCAGCACGCTGAAGCTTTCGACCCCGATAGCGGAGCACGTTCCAGTCGACTTTGAACTGCGCGGCTGCCCCATCAACAAGTATCAACTCATAGAATTAATCACCGCGACGCTGGCCGGGCGCAAGCCCAATGTTCCCACCTACAGTGTGTGCATCGAGTGCAAGCGCAAGTCGAATGTCTGTATTACCGTGGCCAAGGGGGTTCCTTGCCTTGGCCCGGTAACCCAGGCGGGGTGCGGAGCCCTGTGTCCAGGCTACGACCGTGGTTGCTACGGTTGTTACGGACCCATGGAGACTCCCAATACTGCCTCCATGACCAGCCAGTTCCGGATTCTGGGACAGGCGGATAGTCAGGTGGCACGTGCATTCCGAGGCTTCAACGCATGGGCTTGGCAGTTCCGCAAAGCCAGCGAGGAGTGCGAACGCACATGACCGTACACGGAACCAGAACAATTCGGGTCGATACGCTGGCACGCGTCGAAGGCGAGGGGTCTCTTTACATCAAGCTCGTGGGTGAGCGCGTAGCCGATGTGAAGCTCAAGATCTACGAGCCTCCCCGGTTTTTTGAGGCCTTTCTCCGCGGTCGTCACTTCTCCGAAGTTGCCGACATCACGGCGCGGATCTGTGGCATCTGCCCCATCGCCTACCAGATGAGCGCAATACATGCAATCGAGCGGGCGCTGGGAGTCCGCATCGATCCCAGGGTTCGCCTGCTTCGTCGCCTCTTTTACTGCGGTGAGTGGATCGAGAGTCATACCCTGCATGTCTATATGTTGCACGCGCCCGATTTCCTCGGGTACCAGGACGTGATTGCCATGGCGGCAGATCACCGCGCCGTGGTCGAAAAAGCGCTCCGCCTGAAAAAAGTTGGCAATCGAATTGTGCAATTGCTTGGCGGACGCGAAATTCACCCCATATCCGCGGCGGTTGGCGGCTTCTACAAGACGCCCACCAAACAACAGGTGCGCGACCTGGTGGCCGATCTCGAGTGGGCCCTGGAAGCCTCACTGGAGACCGTGCGCTGGACAGCTGGTTTGAAGTTCCCGGACTTCGAACAAGACTATGAGTTCGTAGCGCTTCGTCATCCGGACGAGTATCCGTTCAACGAAGGACGACTGGTATCGAACCGTGGTCTGGACATCGACGCCGCTGAATACGAAGATCATTTTGCAGAGTTGCATGTTAAACACTCGAACGCCTTGCACTCCGTAGTGCGCGGCAGAGGCTCGTATCTGGTAGGGCCGCTGGCGCGGTTCAACCTGAATTTCGATAAGCTCCCTGAGGTGGCGTGTCAGGCAGCTCTCGATGTGGGCCTGCAACCGCCGGTCAAGAATATTTTCCGGAGCATTGTGGTCCGGGCAGTCGAAATCGTCTTCGCTTGTGCGGAGGCATTGCGAGTCATTCGCGAATATGACGCTCCCGCGGTATCACGAGTCGAGGTCCCCAACCGCATCGGTGTGGGGCAGGCGATCACTGAGGCGCCCCGCGGCATTCTCTATCACCGCTACGCCCTGGATGAGAACGGTCTGATCGTCACTGCCAAGATTGTGCCGCCGACCTCCCAAAACCAGAAACGGATCGAGGATGATCTTCGCGAGTATGCGGCGCAGCTGGTCGCCTGGCCGCTCGAAGAAGCGACCTGGAAGTGCGAGCAGGCGGTGCGGAGTTATGACCCGTGCATTTCCTGCGCCACCCACTTTCTAAAGCTGGTGGTGGAGCGTACAGACGCCGGGATCTGAAGCATGCTCATCATCGGCTGCGGGAACCGGCAGCGAGGCGACGATGGGGCTGGAATCCTGGTCGCAGAGCGCCTGCGCGATCTTGGCATATCGGCAGAAACGCGCAGCGGCGAAGCTGCGGATCTCATCGAGGCCTGGAGGGGCGCCGACGATGTGATCGTGGTCGATGCGGTGGTGACGGGCGCGCCGGTGGGCACGGTGCAGGCGTGGGACCCTTGGCAGCCCCTGCCTTCCGTAAGAACATCTGCTTCGACTCATGGCCTTGGCGTGGCGGAGGCAATCGAATTGGCCCAGGTTTTGCAGTGTCTTCCGGCACGGCTTCAGGTCTACGGGATCGAGGGACGACGATTTGAGCCCGGAGTCAAGATCTCTCCCGAAGTACAGCGTGCTATCGAGGAGGTGGCGCGCAGAATCGTTGCCCGCCTCAACGCCTCGCAACAAGGCAAAAGCGATTCGTTCACTTGACCTGTAGTGACTTGATGTAATCGGTCAGCGTGGTAGTAAGGCGTCCAGCTTCGCGGGTGTTCAAATCAGTCAGGGCAAGGAACAGGGGACCCCAGGTTGGCATTTCCCTGGAGCCGTGCGCCGGTACTTCAACGTCGCCATCGATTGCCTTCGAGACCTCGTCATAGGGAAACTTGCCGTGATTCCGTTTGGCCAGCGCAGTGAGGTCGGGCGGTTGCTTCTTGAGGGCAAGCGCCGCCGGACCCACTCCCTTCGCATCATCACCGTGGCACGACGCGCAGTGTTCCATAAATAGCGTCTTGCCGGATGGCATCGCTTTGCCCTCGGTCGCGGCCTTCCTGGAACTCGTCTCCTGGGCAGCAGAAAAGGGGATGGTTAAGAGCAGGACAGCAAGCCAAAACACCGCGCGCGAATAGCATGGCACCAGCCTGCCCATCGGATCGCACTCCACAGCGTTGTCTCGATTCACGTCGGAACCTCCTTCCTGACGGCGAAGACAGAATACACATTTCTGTCATCCAATCGCTAGCCCCCGGCGCTGGTGGGACCCGATTTGCCACGAGGTGAGTTGGGTGGGGTGGGACTGTGATCTTGATCACAGCGCGACCCGTCCAATAAGGAGAACAATGATTGCGGATATCGACTCCGCGAAGATGTCCGCAAAAAGAGAGAGCCAAACTGGAATCCATCAGAAAAGGAGGCCTGCCATGAAGACACTCGCCCATTTCCGAACTCATGACGAGAACGGTTTCCACTGGCATCCGTACTATGCGATCTTCTCGCTCACAGCAAGTGTTGTGCTGGCGGCCCTGGTTGTGATCATACTCGTTGCGTCGGCGAACTGACTGGCAGCGTTCCTCTGCCTGGCTCAGGTGTCGCCCGACTTAGGAGGTCTATATGCAGCTCTCAAGCTTGAAAGAATACCTCGACAAACACAACATCAAATACGTTGCCATCTCGCACTCACCAGCTTACACGGCACAAGGCATTGCCGCGCTGACACATATTCCCGGAAAAGAATTGGCGAAAACGGTGATTATCAAGCTGGACGGCAGATTGGTCATGGCGGTGCTTCCAGCCCTGTTCCACGTGGACCTTGGGTTGTTTAGGCAGGCGACAAGAGCGAAGGCGGTGGAGCTTGCGTCGGAAAACGAATTCAAAGACCAATTTCCTGAGTGCGAAACTGGCGCGATGCCGCCATTTGGAAATCTCTACGGAATCGACGTCTTCGCCGATGTAAGCCTGGCCAAGGACAGGGAGATTGCATTCAATGCAGGTTCTCACCGAGAGCTGATTCGACTGGGCTGGCAGGACTTTGAACGGTTAGTCAAACCCAAGATGATTGCTTTCGCTGCACGGAGATCCGCCGCCGAAGCGGCGTAAAGCGGCCCTCTTCGGGCGCCTGTGCAATCCGGAGACGGAAAACTACGCAGGCGATTTTCTCGGGCGGACGCAAGGGCAGTGATGGTGATCAGTCTGTGGTGACGGACTCTGATTCATAAGTGTGCCTGAAGGAGGAGGCTAATCATGGTTATCGCATCGGAGCTGAAGAGCGGAATGGTCCTCCGGATCGAGAAAGACATTTACAAGGTTCTCGAAGCTGAGTTCAAGGCTGGAACGGCGAAGTTGACTGGCGTGGTCAAGACCAAGCTCAACAACGTCACCACCGGCAGCATGTGGGAACAGCATTTTCGCCCACAGGAACGGCTTGAAGATGTGCACCTTGAGCCGCGAATCCTCGAGTTTCTGTTCAGCGACGCCGACAACTGCATATTCATGAAGCCGGATGATTTCGAGCAGGTGGATGTCCCCCGCGCCATCGTGGGAGCGGGCGAGAAATTCCTGCGATCCGGAATGCTACTGCCGGTCGAATTCTTTGAAGGCAAACCGATCAGTGTCCTCTTCCCTGACGTGGCCGAGGCACGCGTAACCAGAACCGCACCGCCTGCGCATGCCCATCAGGACAGTGCCTGGAAAGAAGCCCTGCTGGAGAACGGAGTCCGAATCCAGGTGCCGTTGTTCATTGCTCCCGGCGAAATCGTGCGCGTGGATGTTAAAGCGGGACGCTATGTGGAACGCGTGCGGGCCGACCGTAAGCACGCCGCATAGTGTTACAGCGATGTCCTACTAGCCGCCTGCAGCTACCTGAGCTTGGTACCTTGCTGATCCGCCCACGGCCGGTGCAGGGTACCGAAAATCGGGCCAAAAGACTTGGCCAGCTTCGCCTTGTGTCTGTGATCACACCTAGTGGTGATAACCCGCACAGCCGCCCCTTCCCGCCGGGCGAGAAAATAACACCAGTCTTGCTCGAGGTGAGCCATGAAAAGGATCATCATCGTAGGCGCGGCAGGCAGGGACTTTCATAATTTCAACGTAGTCTTTCGCGGCAATCCCGAGTACCAGGTAGTTGCCTTCACCGCCACCCAAATCCCCGACATCGCGAATCGTCGATATCCGCCAAAGCTGGCCGATGAGTTGCAGTATCCCGACGGGATTCCGATCTGTGAAGAGAGGGATTTAGAGAAATTGATTGCCGCGGAGCGCGTGGACGCGGTGGTGTTCTCTTATAGCGACATCTCGCACCAGAACCTGATGCACCTGGCCTCGCGGGTTGTGGCCGCCGGCGCGGATTTCTGGCTTCTGGGAACAGAGCATACCCAGCTGAAGTCCTCCGTCCCCGTGGTGTCGGTTTGCGCCGTCCGCACGGGTTGCGGCAAGAGTCCGGTGTCGCGACTGGTGACCTTCGAACTTCGGAAGCAAGGCTGGAATCCGGTCGTGGTCCGTCATCCCATGCCCTACGGAGATCTGGCAGCGCAGACCGTACAACGCTTCGCGACTATGGAGGACTTGGACTTCCAGCAGTGCACGATCGAAGAGCGCGAGGAGTACGAGCCACATATTCGTGACGGCATAGTGGTGTATGCGGGCGTGGATTACGATCGTATCCTGCGTCGCGCAGAAAAAGAAGGGGACATCATTCTCTGGGACGGCGGGAATAATGACACGCCATTCTACAAATCTGATCTTGAAATCGTAGTCGCCGATCCGCACCGTCCCGGGCACGAACTGGCGTACTTCCCTGGAGAAGTAAATCTTCGGCGCGCCAATGTGGTCGTGATCAACAAGGTGGACACTGCGACGCGGCAGGACATCGAAACCGTCCGGCATAACATCCATGTATCCAATCCCAAGGCCAGGATCATCGAAACTGCCTGCCGGGTCTCGGTGTCCGCTCCCGAAATGGTGAAAGGACGCCGCGTGCTGGTGGTCGAGGATGGCCCGACTCTCACCCATGGTGAAATGCCGTATGGTGCCGGAGTTGTAGCAGCGCGGCAGTTTGGAGCCGGGGAGCTGGTATATCCGAAGCCCTTCGCGGTCGGGTCTATCCGCGGCACCTACGAGAAATATCCCCACCTGACGAATCTTCTGCCGGCGATGGGCTACAGCGTCATGCAGCGCCATGAACTGGAGGAGACCATCAACCGCGTGCCGTGTGACCTGGTCCTGATCGCTACTCCCATCGACCTGGAGCGAGTGATTCGGATCGACAAGCCGAGCCTGCGCGTCACCTACCGGGTGGAAGAACTCACTCATCCAGGTCTGGTTGAAATACTCGCGCAGTTTCAAGTGCCAGCGGGGGTAGAACAATGAACATCAAGGACTTTGTCTCGGTCAGGGACTTCTCGGCATCGGAGATCGAATATCTGCTACTGCTGGGGCGGCAGATCAAGGCCCACCCCGGCACCTACACCGACACGCTCAAGGGTAAGACCCTGGCCATGATCTTTGAGAAACCATCACTGCGAACCAGGGTGAGCTTCGACGTCGGCATCCAGCAACTGGGCGGTTTTTCACTGTACCTCTCTCCTTCAGAGATCAGCCTCGGCAAGCGTGAATCGGTATATGACGTGGCCAAGAACCTGGAGCGCATGGTGCAAGGCATCATGGTCCGGACCTTTGCGCACGAGTTGGTGGAAGACATGGCGCATTATGCGGGGGTCCCCGTGATCAACGGTTTGACCGACTACAGTCACCCCTGCCAGGCCATGGCGGACTACCTCACCATGTGGGAGACAAAAGGCAATTTGGAGAGGCTCAAGATTGCATATGTCGGCGACGGCAACAACGTGGCGCATTCGCTCATGTTCGCTGGCGCCCAGCTTGGCGCCGAGGTTTGGGTTGCGACCCCTCCCGGCTACGAACCTAGAGCAGATGCCATTGCGTGGGCCCAGGTAAGAGCCAGCGAGACTGGCGGCAGCTGTCGGATCACGAACGATGCGAAAGAATCTGCTGCCGGTGCGGATGTGATCTACACCGACGTATGGACCAGCATGGGCCAGGAAGCCGAAGCAGGGAAGCGGCGGGATGTTTTCAGGAGCTACCAGGTCAACTCTGCGCTCTTTGCCCGCGCCAAACCCGATGCTATCTTCATGCACTGCCTGCCCGCGCATCGTGGTGAGGAAGTCACCTATGAGGTGATTGATTCGCCACGCTCGGTTGTCTTCCAACAGGCGGAGAACCGCCTGCATGCCGAGAAAGCAATCATGCTGGAATTGATGAAGGACGTATCCGTTGGCCTGATGCGTCCGGCGGCAATGCCGGAACTTGTACACGCTTAGCAGGAGCAGCGATGAAAACCATATTGCTGGCGGTGGGGGGAAACTCCCTGATTCGCGCAGGCGAAACGGGAACCATCGCCGAGCAGATGGCGAACGCACAGCGCACCGCAGCGGAGATCGTCAAGCTCGTCCGTGAGGGCTATCGCATCGTCCTCACGCATGGCAACGGGCCCCAGGTCGGCGCAGCCCTACTGCGCTCGGAACGAGGCGCGAGCCAGGTTCCGGGACATCCGCTTGATGTCTGTGACGCCTCCACCCAGGGTGAGATCGGCTACCTGCTGCAGCAATCTCTCGACACCGAGCTCAGGCGGGCCGGCCTGCGCATGCCCGTGGCGACGGTACTTACCCAGGTGGTTGTGGCGCAGGACGACCCGGCCATGCAACGACCGACGAAACCGATCGGCCCGTTCTACTCGCAGGCCGAGGCGGAGGAACGCCGGTCGCGGTTTGGCTGGGAGACCGTCGAGGATGCAGCGCGTGGCTGGCGTCGCGTCGTGCCCTCCCCCGAACCGGTGGAGATTCTGGAACTGGATGTAATTCGCTATCTGCTTGACCGGGGCGCGCTGGTCATCGCTTGCGGAGGCGGCGGCATCCCGGTGGTTTGGAAAGATGGGAGACTGCAGGGGGTTGAGGCGGTCATTGATAAAGATCGCGCCTCCGCCCTGCTGGCCTCACGCCTGGACGTTGATCTCTTCCTGATCGCGACCGATACGGACTACGTGTATCTCAACTACAAGAAGCCCACACAAGAACCGATTCTCTTAGCGAGCCCGACCTCATTGCGGGAGTATGCCGATGCAGGTCACTTCCCACCCGGCAATATGGGACCCAAAGTCGAATCCGTCTTCCGTTTTGTTACGAATGAGAAGCGGGAAGCGATTATCACTTCCGCAGAGAACCTGTGCCGTGCAGTGGCGGGATTCACCGGCACTCGCGTGGTGTTGGAGCAGAACGCCGTTGCCCTCGATGTACGGGGACATATGGAGCTGCCAGTCGAAAGTGGGTGATCTATGGAAGAACCTGTACTTGCGGCGGTGGTGCAGATAAAAAGCGGGCGAGTAGAAGCCAGGCCAAAGCGCGACGGGAAGCTGCGGCACGTGATCGAATCGCAGCAGTTCACCGTGCCCTTGTTGATGGAACTGTTCGATCGCGCGCGCGGAATGGAGCGGGTGGTTGCCCGCGGAGGTTCTCTCGAATACCAGAATCGCATCATGGCGACGCTGTTCTATGCGCCCTCGACCCGCACCCGGCTTTCCTTCGAGGCTGCCATGCAGCGGTTGGGCGGCAGGGTCCTTTCCACGGAACATGCACAAGCCTTTTCTTCGGAAATTGAGGGGGAACAGGTTGAAGACACCATCCGGATCATCGGCGGTTATTCGGACGTAATAGTGATCCGCCACTATCAGGCAGGGGGAGCAGAACGCGCAGCACAAGTTTCGCCGGTTCCCGTGATCAACGCAGGGGACAACGAAGGTGGCCAGCATCCCACGCAAGCCTTGCTCGACTTGTACACGATCTACCGCGAACGCCCACTCGATGGCCTGAGCGTTGCCATCATCGGCGAGCTCGACAAAGGCCGCACCGCTCGATCTCTGGCGTACCTTCTGGCCAAGTTCGAGCGCGTCAAGATCTTCTTCGTCAGCCCTCCCGAGCTCCAGATGAAACCTGACATCCTTAGCTATCTGGATGAGCATGGCGTGCACTACGAACTCGAGTCCGACCTGGAACGCGTCATCGGCGAGGTGGATGTGGTGTATCAAACCCGCATCCGGCCCGAGCGTACCAGCGGAAGCCTGCAGCAGCAGTACGCGATTAACTCGGCGCTCTTGCCGAAAATGAAGCAGGACGCGCTCATCCTGCACCCTTTGCCACGCACCGTGGAACTTGACGAATCAGTGGATCAGGACCCGCGGGCGCTTTATTTCCGGCAGGCACAGAATGGGCTCTACGTGCGGATGGCGCTGTTGACCCTGCTGTTGGAGAAGAATTGAGAGGAAGGTCTTATGAATACCGGATTGATGAGCGAAGAGAGTCTGCACACGCGCGACCTGGTGGAGCTGGAAAATCAGTACGGAGCGCACAACTACAACCCTCTCGACGTAGTGATCGAGCGTGCGCAGGGGGTCTGGGTATACGACATCGAGGGCAACCGTTATCTGGACTGCCTGGCTGCATATTCGGCGGTCAACCAGGGCCATTGCCATCCCAAAATTCTGAAGGCCATGATCGAGCAGGCACGCAAGGTGACTCTGACCTCGCGAGCCTTCCGCAACGAGCAGCTTCCGCTGTTCTACAAAGAGCTTCATGAGCTGACCGGCTATGACATGGCGCTGCCCATGAACACCGGGGCCGAGGCCGTGGAAACCGCCATAAAGACCGCCCGCAAATGGGGCTACAAGGTCAAAGGCATCCCGGAAGACAAAGCGGAAGTCATCGTATGCTTCAATAATTTTCACGGGCGAACCATCACCGAGGTGAGCTTCTCAACCAATAGTCAGTACCGCGACGGCTTTGGGCCCTTCACGCCGGGCTTTAAAGCTATCCCCTTCGGCGACGCGGAGGCCCTGGAACATGCCATCACGCCGCACACCTGCGCTTTTCTGGTCGAACCCATTCAAGGGGAAGCCGGAATCATTCTGCCTCCGCAGGGATACTTGAAGCGTGCCGCGGAAATTTGCCGTGAGAACCGCGTTCTCCTTCTCGCCGACGAGATTCAGTCGGGCTTCGGCCGGACCGGCAAACTGTTCGCGTATATGCACGAAGGCATCAAGCCGGATGTGTTGATCGTGGGCAAGGCACTCTCCGGCGGATTCTATCCGGTCTCAGCCGTGCTCTCGTCCTGGGAAATCATGCGGCAGTTCGAGCCGGGAGATCACGGCAGCACATTCGGCGGCAATCCGCTCGGTTGTGCCGTAGCGCGTGCGGCTCTACGAGTATTGACAGAAGAGAAGCTGGTCGAACGGTCCGCAGAATTGGGGGCTTACTTCCTGGGCTTGCTGCAGACCCTCCACAGTCGCGATCTGAAGGACGTGCGCGGTAAAGGACTATGGATCGGGATCGAACTCCTCAGCCCGGCTCGGCCATACTGTGAGGCGTTACAGAAAGAACAAATCCTGTGCAAGGAAACCCACGACCGCGTGTTGCGGATTTCACCCCCTCTGGTCATCACACGGAACGAGATTGACTGGGCCTTCGGGCGCATCAGCAGGGTGATTGAGAATCTGTCCGTGCGTTGGCTGTGTGGGTAGTCGACAAGGAGAAGTCTTATGAGCACTCATGTCATGGACAAGACAGCCGACCTGGCGGGACCGGGCGTCGGCGACTACCGCGAACTTCAAGAGATCCTGCCTTCCGACTATCACTCGCTGCTGAATCCGAAAGAGACGCAGCAGGCCATCTTCCGCACAAAGCGCTACATCGAAGACAACCTGTGCAGCGAGCTTAACCTGATGATGGTCGAGGTGCCGCTTATCGTCGATGTGAACAGCGGCGTCAACGACATGCTGGATCGCGACGGCTCACGCACACCGGTTCAGTTCCACATTTCGAACGACCACAACCTTAACCCCGTAGAAGCCCAGGTGGTGCAGGCCGCGACCAAGTGGAAACGCATCGCCCTGAGACAATTCGATTGCAAAGCGGGGGAAGGCATCTGTACCGACATGCGGGCTGTAAGGAAGGACTATTTTCTGGATCACGACCATTCTGCGTACGTGGACCAGTGGGACTGGGAGCGTGCGATCACTCCGGAACAACGCAACCTCGTTTTTCTAAAGACGGTAGTGGCGAAGATCTGGAAAGTGCTGTTGGGCGCTGAAAAATTTGCCCAAGGCATGTTTCCACAGTTGAAGGACCCACGCTATCCCGATCTGCCCGAGCAATTGGTCTTCTTACATGCGGAAGAACTTCTGGCGATGTATCCCGACCTGCCCCGCAAACAGCGGGAAACCGAGGTACTCAAGAAGTTTCCTGCGATCTTCATCATCGGAATCGGCTACCCCTTGCGAGACGGCTACCCGCACGAGATGCGCGCCGCCGACTACGATGATTGGGTGACCGACACCCACGATCAGACAGGTAAACCCACGCACGGGCTGAATGGCGACATCCTAGTATGGAACTCGGTCACCAAACGGCGGCATGAATTGACTTCGATGGGAATTCGCGTCACTGCCGACACCCTGAAAAAACAATTGCAGATGGCGGGTCAGTCTGACTTTCTGCACTTGCCCTATCATCAAGCCATCCTCAACCATCAGATTCCGCTTTCGATCGGCGGCGGCATCGGGCAGTCGCGCACCTTGATGCTGTTGCTCCGCAAGGCCCATCTTGGCGAAGTCAGTGTCACCGTGTGGCCGGAGATTCTTAAGGAGATGTGCGCGAGAAGGAACATTTTTGTGTTGGAGTAGGCCCCTTGCGGGGAATACCGGAAGCAAGCGGTAGTGGAGTCCAGGCGTCATAGGACGGTTCGCGCAGCGTCCTCCGATCACAGGCCGGGGTGACCGTGGTCACTGTTCCGGCTTCCTCGTCTCACTAACATTCGAGCAGGAGGTGTGCCATGCAAGTAAAAGACGTCATGACCTCGAAGCCGAGTTATTGCACGCAGTATTGGACCGTCGAAGCCGTGGCCGCCCTGATGGATCACGCGGGTACCGGTATCGTGCCGGTAGTGGAAGAACTGCTCCATCGCAAGCTGGCCGGGGTTGTAACCGATCGGGATCTTTGCCTCAGGGTAGTGGCACCGGGGAAATATCCGGCGCAGACCTGGGTAAAGGAATGTATGACATCGCACCCAACTTGCTGCCATCCCGAGGATAGTGTGGAAACCGCACTGCAAATGATGCGGGACAAGCGAGTGCGGCGGCTGCCTGTGGTGGACGAAAAGATGCAGCTTCAGGGGATGCTTTCGATCAGTGATTTCATCCGCTGTGCCGGGGTTGACCAAAGCTTGCTCTACGCGACTCTGGAAGGAATTTGTCAACGCAGCTGCGCAATTGAAGGCGACACGCCCCGTGTGTCAAAAGCCGCCTAGACGTATATAGGAGAATCAGGTTCTTGTGCCTGATCTATAGGAAGAACACAGATCCGTTTTCGAGCACCATTCACCATTTAGCTGCTAGCCACCAGAGATGGCCACGCTCCGGGAAATGAGCGTGGCCCACATACGCGGCCAACTCGGGATACTGTAATCATTCTCAGGAATGGGGTACCCTAACTACGAATGATGCGCGTGTGTGGAATTCTTCTGGTTCTTGTGACCTGCGTGCTCGAGCCTTTCTCTTCAGGGCAGACCCAACCAACCGATGCTATAACCGCCGCCTTACGCGCACGGGAATTCGATCGGGCGGTCGAGTTGGGCCGTTCCGCGCTGCAGAAGTTTCCGGGTGACTCGCGTCTGTGGACCCTGCAAGGTATCGCCCTGGCCAATCTGCACCGCGACAAAGAGGCGCTGGCGGCATTTCAGAGGGCGCTGAAATTATCTCCCGATGCCGTCGCTGCCCTTGCCGGCGCCGCGCAAATCCAGTATGAGGCCAACAGTCCCGAAGCGGTGCCGCTACTTATACACGTGCTGAAATTGCAGCCGGCGGAGCCGACCGCTCATGCCATGCTGGCCGTCCTGGAATTTCGCCAGCACAACTGCACGGAAGCGGTCAGTCATTTTGAGGCGGCCGGCCCTTTGCTTGATTCCCAACCAGACGCGCAGAACGCTTACGGAACGTGTCTGGTTCGCTTGCGCCGGTTTGACGCAGCCACCAAGGTATTTGAACGAGCTTTGGCGGCCAACCCCGATAACCCGCGCCAGCGCCAGCTAATGGCTGCGAGTCAACTGATGGCGCATAAGCCGCAGGATGCCATCGCAACCCTGCAACCTCTGATCGCATCAGGCAGAGCGGATGCGCGTGCCATGGAACTGGCTTCCAGCGCCTATGAAGACGCCGGCGACACGCCGAATGCAGTCAGCGCGCTGCGCCAGGCTATTCTGCTGGATCCACACAATCCCAATCTTTATATCGATTTTGCCAACCTCTCGATGAACCACCAGTCCTTTCAGGTGGGCATCAATGTTGTTACCGATGGCATCGGTCTCCAGCCGAAAACGGCATCGCTTTACCTGGCGCGAGGCGTTCTCTATGTGCAGCTAGCTGACTACGAAAAAGCCGAAGCGGACTTCGAGACGGCACACCAGCTGGATCCGGGCCAATCACTCAGTTCGGCCGCTCAGGGATTGGTAGCAGCGCAGCAGAACGACCTCGACCGGGCGCTGGCCGCGGTGCAGAGCAAGCTGGCCCGAAAACCCGATGACGCCTATTTGTTGTACCTGCAGGCGGACTTTCTGACCCAGAAAGGTGCCGAGCCGAACACTCCTGAATTCCAGACCGCCTTGCAGTCGGCGAAAAAAGCAGTGGCCTTGCAACCTGCCATGGGCGACGCTCGAGTTGTTCTGGCTAAACTGTACATGCAATCCGGCAAGTATCAGGACGCCGCTGCAGAGTGCCGGAAGGCTTTAGAGATCAATCCGAAAGATCAAACGGCGGTGTATCGGCTGATTCAGGCCCTACGTAAGACCGGCGACCAGAAAGAGCTTCCCGATCTGCTGAAACGACTGGCGGAGCTTCGCAAGGGTGCGGCCAAGGAAGAGGGCGAACGGAACCGCTACAGATTGGTGGAAGGAGACTCCCAGCCTGCGGGCACGAACCAGCCCTGACTGATTGCATTGGATCCGTTATTCATGCAAGCATTTCCCGGGATAATTTTAGAAATTCGCAGCCGCTGATCGCCAAAGGACCTGCTCTTCACCATGACTTTCTCCCGCCGCACATTCGGGCGACTCATCCTGGGCTCGACGATTTCCGCGGCCACCGAGAGACTTCTGGCGCAGGGGGTTGCTACCCATACCGCCAAGCCGTTGGCACGCCCGGCCCCTTCCGGGCGTCCCTTCAACGCGCACTTTGTCGATGTGGCAGCCGGTGCCGGCCTGACTGAGCCCACGATCTACGGAGGAGTGGAAAGCAAGAAATACATCCTCGAAGCCACGGGCTGTGGCTGCGCTTTTATCGACTACGACAACGACGGCTGGATGGATATTTTCATCCTCTCGGGAACGCGACTGGAGGGAGCGCCGCCGGGGACGACCAACCGACTGTATAAGAACAATCGCGATGGCACGTTCAGCGATGTCACCGAAAAGGCGGGACTCACGGCGGTGGGGTGGGCGTCGGCGGTGTGCGTGGGTGACTACAACAACGACGGCTTCGAAGATCTTTTTTGCACTTACTTCGGGCAGAACCGGCTGTACCGCAACAATGGCGACGGGACTTTTACCGAGGTTACCAAGGCGGCGGGACTGTGGGCCGAGCAGACGCGATGGGGAGCGGGCTGCAGTTTCCTCGATTACAACCGGGATGGGCATCTGGATCTGTTTGTTTCCAACTATGTCCGCTTTTCCTTTGAGCACGCTCCGGTACCCGGCGAGAACGTGAACTGCAACTGGAAAGGAATTTCCGTGGAGTGCGGTCCGCGCGGGTTGCCTACGGGGAGGCATTCGCTCTACCGCAACAATGGGGATGGAACATTTACCGATGTCAGCCAGCAGGCGGGAGTCGCAGCTGCGACCGAGAGCTATGGTATGACCGTCGTGGCCGCCGACTTCGACGAAGACGGTTGGCCAGATATTTACGTGGCGTGCGATTCCACTCCGAGTCTGCTCTTCATGAATAACCATGACGGCACCTTCCGCGAAGAGGGAGTCATGCGGGGCGTGGCGTTGAGTGACGACGGCGCTGAACAGGCGGGCATGGGCCTGGGCGTTGGAGATTATGATCTGGATGGCCATCTCGACTTATTCAAGACCCACTTCGCCGACGATGCCAATGGCCTCTATCACAACGATGGCAAAGGCAATTTCGACGACGTCACACGCCTCTCACGTATTGGAGTGGAAACCCGCTACACCTGCTGGGGGGCCGGCATGGTTGATCTCGACAATGACGGTTATCCGGACTTGTTCATGGTGAGCGGCAGCGTGTATCCGGAGGTTGAGCGTAAGTTGCCGCAGTACGCCAACAAGAATCCGAGGTCGGTGTTCCGCAATCTGGGGAACGGCACTTTCGAGGAACTGCTGGAAGAGGCCGGCCCCGGGGTGGCGGAAGTGCATTGCAGCCGGGGTTGCGCGTTCGGGGATTTTGACAATGACGGCGATGTCGACATCCTGATTGTCAATCTGAATGAACCGCCGTCGCTGCTGCGCAATGACCTGAGAGGAAATCAGAACTGGATCAAGGTGAAACTGGAAGGAGTCAAATCCAACCGCAGCGCGATCGGGGCCAGGGTACTGGTGCGCTACGGCGGCAAGATACAGGCGCAGGCAGTGTTGAGCCAGTCCAGTTTCTATTCGTCGAACGACCCTCGGCTGCATTTCGGGCTGGGAGTGTCCAAAACCGCTGACCTCGAAGTGCACTGGCCCAATGGTTTAGTAGAGCAATTCGCTGGGGTGAAGTCCAACCGGTGGCTCAAGCTCCGGGAAGGCAGCGGAACCAGGCCAACCGGCAAGGGTGCAACCGGGAAGTGAGATAAACCGGATCTAATACAAAGTTAACGATTACTCTTCTTGACAGCCGAAGATACTTGGAATTGGTCGATTCCCTCAAGAGTCAAGAAAGAGTCAAAAAAGACTTGACAGTTTCGATGAGGCAGCGCTATAAGTCTTTTCCACTAGCCGAGAAAACGTTTACTCATTTCTGTGAGAAGCGTTGACGAAAGCTTTGTCCGGCGGGAGGATTCAATGGCGTCCAGGTCGAACGTCCGTTTCCACTTCTTCGTTTTTGTTTCAGCCACCCTCTTGCTCTTTAGCTCCGCCGCGCTGGCGCAGTTCACGGCCGGCATTCAGGGAATCGTCCAGGATCCGAGCGGAGCGGGACTGGCCGGCGCCAGGGTGAACCTGGTAAACAACGCAACCCACGTGGCCACCACGACCACGGCGGATGGCTCGGGAAACTACCATTTTTCCAGTCTCGCGCCGGGCTCCTACAGTGTGACCGCCGAAGCCTCCGGCTTTGCCAAGTCCCAGGTCGATGTGACCTTGCTGACGGAACAGAACTTGAGTGTGCCCATCACGCTGAAGGTGGGCTCGATATCCGAGGCGGTGAGCGTCACCGCAGAAGCTCCGGTTGTCGATACGTCGGACAGCCGCACGCAGCTCACGCTCGAGAACCAGACCGTGGCGCAACTTCCAGTCGTGGGCCGCAACCTGGTCACACTGGTGACGCTAGCGCCGGGAGTGTCGGGATTGGGAACCAGCGCGACCGGCAGTCCGGGTTCGGGTGTCGATAATTTCTCCACGGAAGAGCAAGTGGACGTCAGCGCCAACGGCCAGGGCCAGAACAACAACCAGTATGTGGTGGATGGACTGGATGTGACCAGCGGCATACGCCAAGGCGTGTTGAATCTGACTCCGCAACCGGATTCCATCCAGGAGACCAGCATTCAGGTCAACACATTTTCCAGCGAGTACAGCCGCGCCGCCGGCTTGCAAACCATTTTTACCACCCGATCTGGCACCGACAAGTACCACGGTTCCGCTTCGGATTACTTCAACTACCAGGGCATGTTCGCGCGGCAGTACTTCTCGGGACCCTACCTGCCCTTCCACTCCAACAATATGGGCTTCACTTTTGGCGGGCCGGTAATTCCTGGAAATCACCATCTGTTCGGATACTTTGCGGTTGAACCCTTGCGCTCTTCCCAGAGCACCAACGGATCGGTGACCTTCGCCGATCCGCAGTTCACAGCTTTTGCGCAAACCAACTATACGAACACGGTGGGCACGCATTTGCTCACAACCTACCTGCCGGCAAATGTGTCTGGCGTGGCCGTTTCGCAAACCGCACAACAGATTTTCGGCAGCGGCGCGGGTGGATGCGGCACGACGGCAGGGCAGAACGGAGTACCTTGCGACCTGCCCATGATTGATTCCGGGTCGTTCGGGGCTACACAAATACGCAACGGCACCCAGTATTTTGCGCGTCTGGACGCTGTCTTCAAGAGTGACCGGGTTTACGCCAGCATGTTCAGGACGCTGCTGACCAGCGGTGCGGCCTCGGCCATGCCGCAGTTCTCCGCCTTAAACCCCACTTGGCAAATTGCCGGGCAGTTGAACTGGACCCACACCTTTTCTTCCACAACCTTGAACGATGCTTCGGTCGGCATGAGCAGGGTGGAGGGCCTGCTGGGCAGCGGCGCCAAGGATTACACCGTTCCTTCTGTCTCCGTGAACGGCATCAATGTGGACTCCGGTCAGGCGTTCGGCGTGGGCTTTGCCCAAGGCGATTTCATTCAGCATAACTATCACTGGCGCGACGTTCTCACTCACGTAAAAGGAGCTCACACGCTCAAGTTTGGTTACGAAGGCTGGTATGGCGACGACGTGGAACCCTTTCAGGGACCGTGGTCGCAGCCGAAGTTTGCCTTCGATAACCTGTTGAAGCTGGCACAGGATGCGCCAACCAACGAAAACGGGATCATGTACGACCCAGCAACTGGCACCCAGAAATTGTGGAACTGGGATGCGGCCTCCAGAACCTTCGGACTCTTTGTCGAGGACACCTGGAAAGTGAGAAGGAACCTGACACTGACCCTGGGTTTGCGCTATGACGACAGCGGCAACCCGTGGTCTAAGAGTGACACAACCGTGTTTGGAAACTTCTATCTGGGCACGGGCACAACCGTACAGGAGCAAATTGCCAACGGTTACGCCAAGCCGACTCACAATGCGCTGCTGCACTCGGTCAACAACCTGTTCAGTCCGCGCGTCGGCGTGGCATGGGATCCGACGGGAAAGGGCGACTGGGCGGTGCGCGGCGGCTTTGGCATCTATAACAACTGGCTTACCCAGGCCAACGTCCAGGAAGAATTCCGCGGCAGCCCCCCGGGTCTAGTCTTGCCCACCTTCTTCGCGGGCGGAACCGCCACGGCAGACGCTCCCATTTTTGTTCTCGGAAATAGCGACAAGCCGCCGTTTGGGTTTACCTTCCCGACGTTCCAGGGGGGCCTCAATGCGCAGGGAGGCGTGCCGGGCACGGGATTTGCCATCGGCGGCATTAATCCACTGCTGAAGTCACCGAAGTCGAACATATGGTCGGCGACCGTTGAGCGGAGCCTGGGAAGAAACTTCGCCGCCAGCGTCGGCTACTCTGGCTCCCACTCCTACAACATCGTCGACAACGGCTTCGCCAACGGCATTGTCAGTTACGGGGTCGACATCAACAACTTTGCCGGCGACCTGATCCAGAACGAGAGCAAGGTTCCGACCCGGCTCAATCCGAGCTTCGGCGCGATCACCTATAGCGACAACACCCGCCGCGCCAACTACAACGGAGTGTTCTTTGATGTGCGCGGGCACTTTGCCCGCGGCTTCGTGGATGCTTCGTACACTCGCTCCAAGTCTAATGACGATGCCCAGGCCTACCCGGACCCGCTCAACCCCGGGGCGTTCTATGGACCGTCCTTACAGGATGCCCCGAACCGCTTCTCGCTCAGCTTCAACTATGAACTGAGAGGTCTGAACGATGGCAAGGGAGCTGTCGGCCTGGCAACTGGTGGCTGGGGAATCAGCGGTACCAGCATCTTCCAGTCCGGGTATCCGTTCACCGCTGACAATAACGCCTCGTACCAGCCGATATGCGCAGACACATCGCCGACCGCTGCCGCCTGCCCGTCAGTCGCAAACCCGGCCGTGGGCTACGCGCCCGGCAGCGGCGACTACAACGCGGATGGGGTCAGCGCAATCAACGGCTTCGGCCTCGACTACCCTGATGCAGCTAACTACCACCAGAAGAATACTCGCACGGCGTTTCTCAACGGCGTCTTCACCGGGGGACAATTCACCGCCCCCGCTTTCGGCTCGGAGGGGAACGAGAAGCCTGGCCAGTTCCGGGGACCGAATTTTGCGGAAACTGACATTAACCTCTACAAGAACACACGCATCACCGAACGGGTCAACTTCCAGTTCCGGTTTGAGGTCTTCAATCTCTTCAACCGGGCCAACCTGTCAAATGTCAACACTCATCTGCTGGATGGAAACTTCGGCAGAGCAACGGCAGCCCGCATCCCCAGATACTGGCAACTGGGAGGCAAGATTTCATTCTGAGTCGCTGAACAGGGAGCAAGAAACTCGGCCCGCCTCCCGGAGGCGGGCTCTTCTTTTTGTGGGACTGGAAATCTCCCTTCAACTTTTCAGCAGGACGTAGGTGCTGTAGCTTTCCTTGTCAATGCTCATGAAGGGGCGCATGGACACGTCCTTGCCATCCACCGTTCTTGCGATCGAGTCCCCTGCGGCATTGTTCGTCAACTGAGCTCGCAGGAGTTCAGCACTATCGAAGGCGGGCTGGGAATCGGCTACGGCGAACAGGACCAGCGGTCCTCGCATCAGGGCTACCAGTTTGGGATGGTTGGCGTCCACAGGCTGGAGGCGCAGCGGCATGGGCAGTTCGAGTTCCACGTGGTCGCCATCCTTCCAAGTACGTTTTACGGCGGCGAAGGTACCGGGCGTGACCGCATCCGACACCCGGTTGCCGTTGACGGAAAGCACCGTGCTGGAGCCGGCCCAGGCTGGAATGCGGAGGTAGATGGTGTAATCGGCCGCGCGGCTGCCCTCCACCTGGATCTGCACCGAGTTTTCAAACGGATATTTCGTCTGTTGCGTCAGACTGTACTTTCCGCCTTCGTCTCTCCAGCGCACCGTGGAAGGAGCATAGAGATTGACGTAGACGCCATCCGAAGCGCGGAGATAGGTGCTGATGTGGTAGTCAGCGGCCAGCTGCGGGAACGTTCCGGAGCAACATGGCCATTTGTCGCGATACCAGACTTTCTTGCCGGTATTGTTGTAATCCGAGTAGTAGAAGGATGTGCCGTCGGGTTGGATGGGCCAAGCTCCCAGGATGGTGTTGTAGAGCACCTGTTCCATGCTGTCGCCATAGCGGGCGTCTTTGGTGACGCGCAACAGGTAGCGCGTGATCTTGAAGTGTCCATATGCGCCGCAGGGGGTTTCAAAGCTGGCATGGGTGGAGGTCAGGCTGTTTCCCAGCTGTCCGATGCCGGGTTCTCCGAAGGCTTCGTCCGGTCCCCATCCGCCAGTGGCAAAGCTCTGCGTGGTCTGGAGCATGTCGAAGCCGTTGCGGGCGGCGCGCAGGTGCATTTCGCTACCCAGCGTGAGATACGCCTGCATGGCAGAACTGAAGGCATTCACGTGGCTGTAGGCGTGCTCGAAGGGAAGCACATTGTTGCCCTGGGACAACGGTCCGAAGTAGGTATCGTCTTCCAGGTAACGCTTCCCCAGGTCGCGGTAGAAGCCGTTGCCGGTGCGCTGGTAAGCCAGGAACAGGTTCTCGGGAAGGGTGTAGGACTCGTCCCAGGTGTAGGAGGTATCTTTGTGCGGGCGGGAGCGTTGCTCGGCCCGCGACAGAGCCTTTTCCGGCAGGTAGGCGAGCACGGCGTGAGTAAGCTTTTCGTGGACCTGCATGGCCATGGGGTCGTGAACGAACTCGTGCGCGTCAATCAAACCGATGGAAAGCTTGTCATAGGTGTAGGCCGGCAGCCGGTAGTCCACGAAGAATTTGGCTTTGGGATCAAGGGTTTCGGCGTAACCCTTGACCAGCCGGTTTACCTTGGCGCGGGTAGGTTCAGATCCGGTAACAGCGTAGGCGCGGGCCAGGGCTGAGACATATTGGCCCAAAGTGTGGCCGGCGATGAAGCCGTGGAAATCGCCGCGGGTCAGGCTGAAGCCGGTGAGGTCGTACCAGCCGCCCATATCTTCGCCGGGCGCGGGCAGGCCCGCCACCTGGCGGAAGACTTTGAGCAGGCGGTCGTCGTCCAGGTTCAGGAAGACGGCATGATTTTGTTCAAACTGCTTTTTCATGGGGCCAGGGAGCAATTCGACGTCGGAATAGGGAAACGTGTTCAGCGGAGTGGTGATGGCAACCGTGCCGCGTCCGTCGGCGGCCCAGGCAGGCATGACGCGCGCCGCGTAAGAGGCGGCGGTGGCGGCTGTAGTGGCTTTAAGAAAGTTACGGCGGGTGAGGTCGATCGCCATGGGAGGCTCCTCGGCAGATCTGAGAAATCGTTTACTAGCAGAAAGTACGCAATTGTTTGCAGGTTTGTCAATGTGGAATATCGGCTGGGATAGGCCGATTTCCTAAGCAGGGTGGAACCGGTGAAATCGCCGACTTTGCAAGATTCCATGCATATCCACCTGGTTGGCACAGTCCAGAGCAGTACTTGGGGCGGGCAACCGAACCCGGGACTACAAGTTCGCGCCGAAGGCCAGCAGGCGGCCATCGCAATCCTTGACCACGAATTCACGCAAGTGCCATGGCATGTTGGCAAGTCGGCGGGTGAAATCCACGCCGCGAGCGGCATACCCAGCGTAAAGCGTGTCCGCATCTTCGATGAGTACGTAGGCGTCGAGCAGTTCGTCCGAATATTTGTTGGGGTTGGCGGTGGGAGGTTCGGCGCAGCGGAAGTGAACCGCCTGCTGTTGTGTCTTTCGCCCCTCGGGGCTGGCCCATTTTGAAATGTTACCCAGGGCTTGCGCCCGGGCTATAGTCTTGCGCCGCTTTGCGGCCTGTTCGCGGCATGGTTGCGGGTTTCTCCTGAAGCTTGGCTATTGAGCGAACACCATGGCGCTGCGGATCGCTTCGGATGATCACCCTCGCGCTGCTTCACCCCACTTGGTCCGACCTGCTCATTCAGGACGACACTAAACGGGCCTCAAAACTTCACGTCAACTGGACTCCCGTCGAAAACCACGGAATGAACGGTTTCCCCGAGCTTTGCCTCGATATTGCGGCGCAGGGGTGGCAGCATGCGTGAGCCCGGAGCGAGGCGCAGGCTGAAGGAATGGGGGCTCTCGTTCCATTCCATCTGAATGCCCATCCACTCGCCCTTGCGGTAGTTGAACGAGCTGCCGTCATCTTCGTAAAGCAGGAACGAAGCGTCAGCTCCGGGAAAGATTGACACCGACAGCGGCTGGTCACTGCTCTCTCCGGTGTATTGCTTCACCGGACCCAGGGGCAGAATCGATCCGGCGGGCACATAGAGCGGCAGAGTTTCCAGGTCCACGGGCCGATTGATTTGACGACCTCGTGCGACGCGCTTTTTAGTCCAGAAATCGTACCAGTCTCCACGGGGAAGATAGACGGGGCGGCTGCTGGCACCTTGCTCCACAACGGGCGCGACCAGCAGGTTCCGGCCCAACAAGTACTGGTCGGCGCAGGCCACCGCCTTGGGATCATCTGGGTAATGCAGCCACAGGGCTCGCATCACCGGCATGCCTGTGGTTGTACACTCGCGCACCGCGCTATAGAGATAGGGCAGCAGGCGGTAGCGGAGATCGAGATATTTGCGGCAGATGGGTTCGACCTGCGCATTGTGCAACTGGCTGGCGTCCGGCAGCGCCGCCCCGTTGTAGTTGCCGATTTCGCTCGGCCCGGTATCGCCGGTGTTCCATCCCCAGGGCAGGCGCAACTTCCAGGCGCGGCCGTGGGAGCGAAACAGAGTGCAGAACGCTCCAAACTGAAACCAACGGAGATAGAGTTCGGCGGTGAATTCCTTGGTGGGCACGAAGCCGCCGATGTCCGTACCCCAGAACGGAATGCCCGTGAGCGAGGTATTGATCGCGATCGGCACTTGTGTCTTCAGCGTTTCCCAGGTGGAGAAGACGTCGCCGGACCACAGAAATGATCCATACCGCTGCATGCCAGCGTAGCCGTTGCGATGCAGGGCATAGGGGCGCTCGTTGGGGCGGTCGATCTGTGGGCCTTCCCAGTACATCCGGTTCCGCGCCAGCCGGGACGCGATGCCCATGGGATCGCCTTCGTCGGGCCACCAGCCATCCACACCCATGGCGAAATCTTTGCGGTGCGTGTCCCAGTAGCAGCCGGCTTCTTCTTCGTCAAAGCGCGACAGCGTACACGCATCGCTCGAGGAGCCTCGCAGCTTGTCGGCAAGAATCACGGCGTGCAACACCACCCGAAAGTGATCACTATGCAGCTGCTCGATCATTTTTGCCGGATCGGGGAACACCCGCGAGTTCCAGGCGAACGATCCGTTTTGCGTGTTCCATCCCGAGGGACAGAAGCCCGTGCCTAGATAGATCATGGCATCGCATGGCAGCTTTTTCTCGCGAAATGTCTTCGCTTCGGACAGCACCTCTTCGCGGCTGGCCAGGGTTCGATGTGATTGTTGATACCCGAAACTCCACAGCGGCGGCAGCTCAGCGTGACCGGTGAGACGCGCGTACTCGGCCATGATTGTTGCCGGATCGGGGGAAGCGACAAAGAAGACGTCGAGCGGCCATCTTGCGTCAGGGCCGGGCACGAACCGGCTTTGCGGGCCGCTGAGGTCAAAGGTCCCAAAAGGCTGATGGATGAACATCGCCCAGCCCGCGGTTCCGATGAGCCACGGAATCGGCACATGCCCGCCGTGAGTGGCGAGGCGATAACCGCCTTGTCCGCTGACCATTCGATCGGTGGAATCTCTGCGATCAAACTGCGGTCCACCTTCGCCCAGTCCAAGCAGAGGAGAGTCTCCAGTCGCAAAAGAGAGGGCCCCGGTTGCGGGATCGAGCGATAATTGTTGAATCATCTTACCGACTCCATCCGCGATCGTGAATGTCAGGGGATGGGGAGAGATCTGTACGCTCATGTTTCCTGTCTGAACCGATCGCGCAGGCGCGTCGGCTTGCAGACGTGCGAGGGGACTACCCCAGTCATTCCGCAACAACGAACCGTCAGTCTGCACCGTTTTTCCTTCGTCTGAAAATTCTGAAAATATAGAGAGTCGGAAGGTGTGGTCGCTGACCGGGACGATCTGGATCTCAAGGTTGGGCCTGTCCGCGCGGGCCGGCGATTGTGCGCTACTCCTTTTTCCCAAAGCCAGCGCGGTACCCGCCACCGCCATGCGCTGCAAGACCTGGCGACGGTTCCATTTTTCAGTCATGAGGCCTACTCGAGGAGGGATCTCAGTCAGCGCAATGGGTAGCATAATAACCTAGTGTGGGTAAATGTCATCTTCACTTGCTTTTGACCCCCGGGACAGTTCGGCATTGACGGTAATTTGAAGTTCTGTTTTATGGGCGTGGGGCCGGGAGCGAATGTGAGTCGAAGTTCCGCAAAGAAAAGCAGGCGCGTGTGCCGAGCGACAACATTCAAGACAGCCATCTATTCTCGGGGGCGATTTTCAGGCTCATTCAAGACGTGCAGGAGAGATCTCGGGTGACGCTTCGTGCCGGGATCCGACATGAACCGACAGTATCGTGGGAAGTCGGAGGTAGGCTGAGGGTTTTCCATAGGTACATGGCTGCGTAAGCTCGCCAGGGCCGCCAACCTTCGGCGTGTCGCTCAAGTTCGAGAGAACTCTTTAGAGCAAACGAGCGCTGGAGACCGAGGTCGGTGGATGGAAACGCATCGGGTTCGCCAAGTGCACGCATTGCCACGTATTGCGCCGTCCATTTTCCGATGCCAGGAATTTCACATAGTCGAGTCAGGAAGGAGTTCGAGTCCACGACTCCTTCAAAACGAATTTTGCCATCAGCAACCGCCCGGGCGAGAAGCCGGATGGTTTCAGCCCGCGCCGCGGGCAAACCGATGCTGGCAAGCTTGGCATCAGCAAGCACCTCGGGAGCAGGGAACAAGTGAGTGAGTCCCTTGTCAACCGGGAACGGCTTCCCGAAAGTTCTTACCAGGCGTCCCGCGAGGGTGGTTGCGCCCCTGACCGTTATCTGTTGCCCGAGAATCGCTCGCGTGGCCAGTTCGAAACCGTTCCAGCAGCCGGGCACGCGTAATCCCGGGGCAACCTCAACTCGGCTAGCCAACGCCGGATCGACTCTCAGGACCTGTACGATATCCGACCAGTCTGCGCTGAGATCAAACATGGCGCGAATTCTCTCGGTAATAATGAATAGGGAGCGCGGATCACCAAACTGGACACGCACTGCCAGCGCATCCTTCCCTTGGTCAAGGGAAACCTCAACGTAACCATGATTTCCATGCAAGGAAATCGACCGGCGATAAACGCCAAGTTCGACCACTTCGACGCCCGGTGTGGCGCGGGGCGTGAGAAATGCCAGCATTCCGTGCCAGTCGTAGGGCGGGCGGAAACGAAGGCGGAAAAGGTATTGATGGTCTGGCTGGATCGACGTCTGCCTCGCCAAATGCCGGATTTGAGTGGGAGTCCGGTGATAGACCTTGCGGATTGTGGAGTTGAATCGGCGCACGCAACCGAAACCTGACGCCAGCGCGACCTGGCTCATGGGTAAGCTGGTCTCGTCGATAAGCTTCTTCGTAAAATTCAGACGTCTGGTCTGAGCCACAGCACTCGGGGTTGCCCCCAGGTGCCGGATGAACAGGCGTCGAAGATGGCGCGAGCCGACTCCGAGGCGCTCCGCAAGTCCTTCCACACCGCCATCCTCCAGGCCACTCTCGTCGATCAGTCGCAAAGCTCGCGAAATCGTGTTTGGCGTACCCAGCCAGGCCGGAGTGCCAGGCGAGCATTCCGGACGACAGCGCAGACACGGTCGAAAACCCGCTTCAGCCGCTGCCGCAGCACTGGGAAAGTAGCGGACATTTTTTTCCTTCGCGGTGGGGGCAGGGCAGATGGGACGGCAGTACACTCCGCTGGTACGCACGCCGATGAAGAACTTACCGTCGAAGCGCGCATCGCGAGACAGCCTGGCGCGAGAACAGACCTGCCAATTCAGAGTCATGGCTTCCGCAAAATCAATGATAATCAACCGCAAGCCTGCAAGCTGGACGTTTTCGGACCAGGCTCCCGGGTCAACCGATTCAGGCAGCGATGGGCGAGAGCAACAGCCGCAAACGTCCAGCCCGCCGGGGAACGACGTCCGCAAACGTCCAATTGTTTCCAATCCGATGGTCTATCTTGGCCTACGCAATTCCATGCCATATATTCGCCATTGCGTGGAGTGTCCGAAGTGCCTCACCCGGTATCTGGTTGCCTTCAGTCCATATCGCAACGGGTCATGTCTCATACCCGCCGCCGCAGGTTCTTCGGAAGAATACCTGCTTTATTGCTCTTGTGGCCGGCCACTCGCATCCAGTCGATGGAATTGGAACCAGGTCAAGACCTACGCGGTGTCGAAGTCGGCTCACCATCGTGGTTACGGAACACCTGCGGAAATCGTCCAGTTGACAGGCGGTCACGGCATGCGAAGTGGTTCGGAACGGCAAGACCACTGACATTAAGGAGAAGGTGGGATTAGATCGTTATCGAACGCTGGGCACTCTATCTTCGTGCTCACCGTCTAATCGGCAATCCAGAGATCAACGCTGCATAGGTTCAGGTGAAATCGTTGATGCCGAAGAGTATTGCGGGCGACGGTTCAGTTCAATTCGATTACGGTCACGCTTTCGTGTCTGAAAGTGTATTTGAAATCGGCCCCCACTCCCGCTAGAGAGGTTTCCCGCGGATAGATGTGCTGGGGCTGGCTTTCGTCATTCTTTTCATAGATGCTTTCCGCAGACACTGATCGCGCCCTGGCATGGGTTGGCCGGAAGCCGCTGATATCTATTCTGGCTTCGATGTCTTGTGTCAGGTGGCGATTCACGCAGAACAGAGTCAGTTTGGTCGCGGAACTATTCAGCGCCGCAACCACGTCCAGATAGGGTACGGCGGCAATTCTGGGCAGGCGAGTGGATCCCCGTTCAATGTCGTAGGTCGGGCCATTACTATGAGTCTCGACCAGGCGATTGAGATCGGCATTCGAGTAAAGCTGAAAAACCCAAAACGCCGGGACGCCAAAAACCCGGCCCCGTTTCTTCCAGATTCCACCAAACTCGATGATCCCGGTCATGTCCGAGACCGGAACGATGTCAGCGTTACGCAACAGCATATTCAGGAAGCCCCCGGTTCCGATGGCCCCGCCCAGGTTGTCGTAGCGCGGGGAGAACACATCTTCCGACGACCAATAAAGCCATTCGGTGAAGGCCGTCTTCACTTGGTTGCGTCCGGGAGAGTCCTGAATCTGCTGGTGCATTTGCTGCAAACGGCGCTCGAGTTCAATGGGGAGCGCGAAGGTGGCCTGAGCGATGAAATCGGGGGAAGGGTGAGGCGCCTGCACCGAGTTCGTGGTCACGACAAAATGCGTGGATAGATAGTTGAAGGCGTCGGGAGCGTTAGAGAGTTGCGCGTCATTCCACTTGGTAAACGAATCCGGATCAGCGCCGGTCGCAATCAACCGTGCCTTAGGATCTACCTGGCGTACCGCCTCGCTGAATAATTTCGTTCTTTCTGCCACACGGGGAAGAGTTGGATACCCGATTTGAAAATCTCCCCAGAGTTCGTTCCCGAGTTCCCAGAGCAAACCGCCTGAATGATCTGCCCAATGTGCGTTTACATATTGCACCCAATCGGCAGCCTCTTGTGGAGTGCCGGTACCGAGATTCAGAGCGATCTGAGGCGCCGCCCCAATCAACTGGCAGAAGCGCAAGAACTCATCCGTGCCAAACTGGTTGTACTCGGGAATTCCCCAGGCGGCATTCAACGTGCTGACGCGTTGGTCGTGCGGCCCGACGCCGTCTCGCCAGTGGTAAGCCGAGGTGAAGTTCCCGCCGAAACGCACGATTGGCGTCTTGAGCTCTCGCGACATCGCGATCATTTCCGGGTCCATGCCATCCACGTGGTCGCCGGGAAGCAGGGACGCTTGATCGACCAGCACGCGCGTTTCGCCACTAGCGGCGATGACGAAATCCGCAGGCTCAAGGGATTGCAGTTGATGCGGCGGAACGTCGAGCATGAATTCGTAACGCTGCCACCCTGTGGTGCTGAGCTCGATCTCACGACTATCGAAGATGTGGTCTGGATGGTTGCGCTCGCGTAGAGAAACCTCAACGATTGCCGGACCGCTCACGTGCTTCAGATAAACGCTTCCGACATAGTGCGAAATGCGATGGATGGGCAGGTAAACCTTCTGACGGATACCAGTCTGCTGGTCCGGCAATGCCATCAGCAACAATGAGCGTTGGGAATTCGCGGCGTCGTTCCACTGCGGAGCATAGCGTGATCCCTGGGCATATCGCAGCGGCTCCCAGGGCAGGGGCAACGACATCTCCGAGGCGCGGTTGAGTCCCGGTTCGTCCCTGACCATGTCCGCGATGTGTTTTACGTCCCAGAGATTGTCTTCAAAACTGGGATTCTGCAAGATCTCCGCCCAAAGCCCGTTGTAAGTGGAGTTGCCGATCGGTTCCAGGAATGTGCCGAAAATTGTTCGCGGGACGGTGTGCCTTCCGATTTTTGTGGCGTCGATGAGGATGGTTTCCACTGGTGCCTGGGCCGAAGCGAGAGCCGAACTACCCAGCAGCACAGTCAGCCATACACACCGGCAAGTCCAGGATCGCATCGGGCACCTCGAGCACAGCGAACGGCGATGCAAATCATACATGGAATTGACAAAGACTAAATCGTTCTCTACTTTTTTACTCCGCTGAATCGGTGCAGCGACTCCGCGTTCCGCCAAGACAGTCCAGGAGAATACGAACATGTTTTCTGATAAGCGACGACACTTTCTGCGGCAAGCCGCAAATGCTGGAATGGGCTGTTCGGCCAGTCTCCTGCTGGACCGGTTTGCATGGGCTCAGACGGCGCCGGTCAGCGCAGGCAATATCACGCGGGTTTACATCGACTCGCGAAGAACTATTGCGCCGCTTGATCGAAATCTCTTTGGCTCGTTTCTGGAGCATCTGGGCCGCGCGATTTACGAGGGCATCTACGATCCGGGCTCGAAACTGGCTGACTCAAGCGGATTTCGCAAAGATGTGGCGGACGAAATACACCAGATGGGCGTCCCGATCGTCCGCTATCCCGGCGGAAATTTTGTTTCCGGATACAACTGGCTTGACGGTGTCGGCCCCAAGCAAGATCGTCCGCGGGTGTTGGACAAGGCCTGGAATACGCTCAACACAAACCAGTTTGGCACCAATGAATTCATGGCGTGGTGCAGGGCGGTAGGCACGGAACCTTTGATGGGCCTGAATCTGGGCACCGGAACTGCAGAGCAGGCGGCTGACCTCGTCGAATATTGTAACGTGGAGAAAGGCACGCGATGGAGCGATCTGCGCCGCAAACACGGCATTGCGGAGCCGTACAAAGTGAAACGCTGGTGCTTGGGCAACGAAATGGACGGTCCCTGGCAGATCGGACACATGACTGCGACCGAGTATGGATTGAAGGCCCAGGATGCGGCGCGCCAGATGCGCTATGTGGATCCATCCCTTCAACTCATTGGCTGTGGCTCGAGCAACCCATTCGTGCCCACTTATCTGGAGTGGGACCGCGAGGTCCTGGAACAGTGTTACGACTACGTGGACGCGCTTTCGCTGCATCGCTATTTCCGCAATACTCCGGCGGACACCGGAGGAGACAGTTCGAAGTTTCTCGCCTTGAATCTGAGCATGGAAAAGCAGATTGCCGAAACCATTGCGGTTTGCGACATGGTGCAAGGACACAAGCGGTCGTCGAAGAAACTATGGCTCTCGTTCGATGAATGGAACGTCTGGTATCGGGCGCGAGGGGGCGAGTTTGCCAACGGCCACGCCCGGGAAGCGCCCCACTTGCTGGAAGAAGTTTACAACCTGGAGGACGCATTGCTGGTCGGAGGAGTGATCAATTCACTGATTCGGAACGCAGACCGCGTGAAGATCGCCTGCCTGGCTCAACTGATCAACGTGATTGCTCCAATCATGACAAATCCGGACGGCCTGCTGCGGCAGACGATCTACTATCCTTACGCCTGGGCGCTGCAGTTCGCCCGCGGTTCGGTGTTGAATCTTCTGGTGAATTCTCCCACCTACGAAGTTTCCGGCATGGGCCAGGTGCCATATGTTGACGTTGCCGGAACGATCAGCCCGGGGGACGGCAAGGTTTCTCTCTTCGTTCTCAATCGTGATCTGGCCAAGGCTCACGGCATCGAAGTGAACTGGCAGAACCAGGCGCCAACTCGAAGCTTGTCTTCAATGCTCCTGACCGGCGACGATCTGAAAGCCTTCAACAGTTTTGAGGCTCCACTGCGGGTCTCGCCCGGGTCCATGGACAAACCTTCCATTGCGGGAGGGTGGGCGAAGTTCGAAGTGCCGGCGCGCTCCTACACCGTAATGCAATGGGGAGGATGATCTGCCTCCCAGCGACGAAGCTGCTGAAGCCGTTAATGGTTGCCGCAGCAAACGTTATCCCCAGAGTCTTAAAGTACAGGAGAAGCGCGCGGGGCCGCTCAAATTTCCAGATGACCCTCGATAGTGGACACCGCGATTCTGCCTCCCCTGAGGGAGTAGGGGCGGAGCGGCGGGCAGTCCTGAAATCCCCGGTGATCTGAATAGCGGGCATGATTTAAAGGGGATTTCCAAGTTTCGCATACCCACTGGATGCTGGAAGGGAGCCGGGTAGTACAAAAATATTAGATTTTGCTTGACACCATATAAGCGAAGGGCGTATTTTCCGCGAAACGGTTGAGTAAACGATTGCTCAACCCTGGGCCGCGACACACAACTAAGTCTGCGGGGGGAGTGCATATGAAACGACCGGTTTCTTCCCGTGTGTTTCTGCTGTGTCTTTTCGTTACCTTCAGCGTGTTCGGTGCATACGCCCAGTTTGCTGACCGGGCGGTGATTACAGGTATAGTCACCGACACTACCGGGGCCGCGGTTCCCGCTGCTCAGGTCAGAATCATCGATCAGAGTACCGGCGTAGCCACGGCGGTGGGAACGAACGATGTCGGTAACTACAGTACGCCACCCCTCCAGTTGGGAACCTATACGGTCGAGGTTCGTAAAGAGGGCTTTAAGGCCTACTCCCGCACGGGGATTGCGCTGAGTGGCGGACAGACTTACCGGGAGGATGTGAAGCTCGAAGTCGGACAGGTAACTGAGAGCGTAGAGGTCCAGGCTGTCGCCGGCCAGATCAACACCGAAAACCCAACGGTGTCTCACACGGTCGGGGAGACCTACTACCGCGATATGCCGGCAGTGATGGGCGCCGACATCCGTCTGGCAGAATCCCTGCTCCAGTTGCAGCCCGGTTTTGTGCCCATGCAGCCCAACGGGGATGCGATCTTCCGCGGCAGCCAGTTCACTTCCCGCATTAACGGCGGCCAGACCATGGCCACCGAGAACTGGTTTGACGGCGCGGCCTTTGGTTACGCGGAGGGTCACCAGGGCACACAGGAAAGCTCCGTTCCTTACCCCTCCGTGCAGGAGATGACAGTTGTAGAGAACACGTTTTCCGCGCAATATGGGCACACCAGCGGCGGTTTCGTTACTTACACCACCAAGTCGGGGACCGATAAACTCCACGGCAACTTGTACGATTTCTACGGTTCGGACAAGTTCGACGCCTCGAATTATTTCGTCGGGCCACAGCTCAAAGCTCAAGGCTTGAACAACAAGCTGCCTCTCGGCCAGAATAACTGGGGCTTTGCATTAGGGGGCCCGGTTCCGAAGCTAGGCAAGACTTTCTGGTTTTTCAACCTCGATGGCATGGACTACCACAGCACGGTCAACACCGGCTTCGTGAATACTCTTGCCTCACCGTTACAGAAGCAGGGTAACTTCTCGGAGTTTCTGGACACGACGAACATCGTGGCACACGACGCGTTGAATCGGCCCATTTACCAGGGTGAGATCTTCAACCCGGCCACTACGCGGCAGGTCGGCGGAGTGCCGGTTCGAGACGGCTATGGCTTTGACCCCACCACCGGTCTCCCCATCGCGGGACAGGCAAATATCATCCCCAGCACCGACCCCCTGTGGAGCCCCTTGGCGACGGCTGTCATTCCCCTCATGCCGGGGCTAGACCGCAATACGCTGCGCCAAAACGGCTTTGGCGGGACCTCGGACGATAACAACAAGATCAACGTTAGAACCTGGCTGCTGAGATTCGACCACACCTTCAACCAGAAATTCTCGATCAGCAACACGTATTACGAAAACATCCGGCCGCGCACCGCGCACTGTGGCGGACCGCAAGGCTGCCAGACTGAGAATAACGGACAAACGAACCCATCTGCCAACGACACCTATATTGGCCAGGGATTCTTTCAGCGGATCACCAACCATTTCGACCACGTCCAGATAAATTACGTGATCAAGCCGAACCTGTTTAACCACACCACGCTAGCCTATGACCGTTGGCTCATGAAAGGCCACATGTTATCCGGAGGAGTAGGCTGGAACCAGAAGCTGGGCCTTGGCCTCCCGGATCAACCCATATTTAACGAAGCCGGCTTTCCTCAACTGAACTTCAACGGCCCGGTCGGTTACACCCACTACGGCACACCTTGGGCGAGCGACGGAGCTGACATCAACAATCGCTTCCAGTTCCTTGACGACGTTTCTTGGGTAACCGGCAAGCACACAATAAAGGCCGGTTTCGAATACCGCTACATGGACTTTCCACAGACTGGCTGGGCGGTGAACACCGGAGGTAACTTCAATTTTAATGCCAACGAGACCGCGGCCTACGACACTAATGGCAACAACTTGAACGGGTCGACTGGAAACGAGTTCGCCTCGTTCATTCTGGGTCAGGTGGACAGCGCCAATTTCTCCGTACCTTTCAAGTACACGCCCGTTATGAAATATGCTTCTCCATGGATTAACGACGACATCAAGCTGACGAAGAAGCTCAACGTGACCCTTGGTATACGCTTAGACTGGCAATCGGGGCTGTCGGAGAAGTACAACCGCTTTTCCACCTTCGATCCCACCGCCCCCAATCCTGTCGGCCATGTTGGAGCGACCGTATTTAATGGCCACCAGGCGACCGGCGAAAGCAGTTGGAGCGTCGGACCGCGCGTCGGGTTCGCTTATGGTCTAAATGAGCGGACGGTGATTCGAGGAGGATACGGGATCTACTATGCAGGTGTGCAGGCCGACTCATGGGACCCTTACCCGGTGGACGGCTATCAGACCAATCCAGTCGCGCCCAACACGACCAACGGCCTAGCGCCAGCGTTTTATTTCAACGGCACCGGGGCATGCCCGTCTAACCTCACCCAACTCAGCGGGACTAGTATTTCCTGTGGTTGGCCGGCAGGCGCAATCGTCCTCCCGCCCCAACTGAAAGCCGACGTGTCGAATGGTGGAAATCCCGTCGGGGTTGATCCCCACACTTACACCATGCCGAGGTACCAGAACTGGTCGATCTCGTTCCAGCGTCAGTTGAGCAACAACATGTCGGTCGACATCGCGTACGTAGGCAACCATGGAACGCGGTTGATCGATGGCAGGACCTCCGGCGGCGTGCGGTCCAATATGAACCCTGGCAGCGTGCTTGATTTGGGGTCAGCCGTTCTCGGGGCTCAAATCATCAACGGGGTCCCTGACGCGACGGCCGCGGCCGCTGGAATAACAAGCCCCTACCCCACCTTCTCCGGTTCAGTGGCCCAGGCGCTTCGACCATGGCCGCAATACCAGCAGATTAACTGGCGCTTTTTCAATTACGGCTCGAGTCACTACAATGCGATCCAGGCCAGCTTTGAACGCCGCATGAGCGCTGGTCTGCAAGCCAAGGTTGCGTACACATACTCGAGACTGATGAACAACGGCGCCGAGACCGGGCTAGGGTCCGGTGGGCCTCCCGTGCAGAACCCCAGCGACATGAGCGACCTGTACACGGTCAGCTCCGACGACGTTCCGCAGATTCTGTCGTTAGGATGGGTTTACCAGTTGCCCTTCGGCAATGGCAAGAAGATCGGAGGGAGCAGCTCCGGGTTTGTGAACAAAGTAATCGGTAATTGGCAGGTCTCCGTGGTTCAGTCGTACTCGTCGGGCAGGCCACTATCTATCACAATGCCAAACAACCTTGGCGGGTTCCTGTTCAACGCAGCCAAGTTCCCTGACAAGGGCGGGAAGGGGTTGAGCGGGACATTCAGCAACCCCTACAATGACAGCTATCTCAACCAATCCGGGTGGAGTGCGCCGGGGGGGAGCGCTGACGCACTTGCCTTCGGAAACGCTCCGAGGGAGGATGCAAGCGTCCGCGGGTTTAAGTACTTCAACGAGGATTTCTCCATCTTCAAGGACACCTACTTCGGAGAGGGCAGGTACGTTCGCTTCGAATCCGACCTGGGCAATGTCTTCAACCGGGTCTTCTTCTGCCCCGTGGATACGAACTGGCAGCCGAATAACGCGAACGGCAACTTTGGTCATACCGGCAGCCAGTGCAATATCCCGAGGCGAGTGCAGTTCGGGCTGCAGATCTTCTTCTAGACGGTGTTACCCGTGGCGCGTAAAGCGCGGCGGGTGCCAACTTTTGGCAGGGGAGGCTAGCGTCGAATCTGTTACGAGCATGTGTTTTCGGCGGTCGCCGGGCGGCGGAACGTTCCTATCGCTTGCCTAGTTTCTCTCTGCGGACTATTCCGTGCCCCTCTTGCACTACGAGCAGTTGATTCGCGTCGACGTTCTTAAACGACTCCAGCAGGCCTAGCGGCCAGCGGACTTCCACAAGGTCCGCCTGCACGGCTCTACCAAGCCCAAAGTGCAGGCGTAGGTCATTTTGCGACATAAAACTGGAGCCGCTCATTACCTCATTGATTTGGGAATGGCGGCCAACCATGACTCGCACGCGGGCGCCGACGGCGCTGCGATTGGACTTGGTACCCATGCACTTGACCTTCAGCCAGTTGTTCTTCGAACGGCAATCGTTGCGGAGAAGGGAAGGAGGCTCGTTCATGTTGATAATCACGACGTCGACATCTCCGTCGTTATCGAAGTCGCCGAATGCTGTGCCGCGGCTGCTGTATAACTGCGCTACCGCCGCTCCGGCACCCGAGGTAACGTCGACAAAGCGCCCGTTCCTCAGGTTCTTGTATACAATTTTTCTCTGCTTGAATGTCACGTGCAACCTACGCGTGTCGACCTCCGGGAAGACGTGGCCGTTCGACATAAAGATATCGGGCCAGCCGTCATTATCGAAATCGAACAGGCCAACTCCCCATCCTAGGTACTTGGTATTGGCGCCCATCCCAGCCTGGTAGACAGCGTCGTAGAAGGTACCGTCGCCGTTGTTGTGGTATAAATTCGCGGTCTGGTCGGAGTAGTTTGTCTTGACGATATCGAGCCAGCCGTCGCAGTCGTAGTCACCGACTCCCACTCCCATGCCTCCCTGGGCCGTCCCATTCTCGTTGAGAGCGCAACCGATGTCCCTGCCGATCTCCTCGAACGTCCCATCTTGCTTGTTGTGATAGAAGCGACTCGGCACAGAGTCGCACGCTACATAAATGTCGGGCCAGCCGTCGTTGTCAAAGTCCGCGGCACATACACCAAGTCCATAAGAACCCGCCGGAAGCCATTGAACGCCGTTGAATGTGGGTGCTGCCGGCCCGCGCGGGATCGCCACGCCGGATCTCTCGGAAACATCCTCAAACGTTCCGTCCCCGCGATTGTGGTACAAAAGGTTGGTCCCGCCGCCCATCCCTTGTGGCCCACAACCCACGGCAAGGCCGTAGTACCGACAGAACTGGCTCTCGCCGGGTTGAGGCGCTACACGAGGATCGAAGTTCACATAGTTTGCTACAAACAGGTCAAGATGGCCGTCACGGTCGTAGTCCACAAAACAGCAACCGGTATTCCATCGCGGTTTTGGACCCTTTTGCATCAGGCCGGCCTTCTCTGTAACATCGGTGAACGTCCCATCTCCGTTGTTGTGGTAAAGGACGATTCCGCCCCAATACGTCACGACCAGATCGTCATATCCGTCGTTGTCATAATCCCCAACACAGCACCCCTGCCCCCATCCTGATCGAAGCAGTCCAGCTTTTTCCGTTATGTTGGTAAAAGACCCGTCGCGGTTATTGTGAAACAAGAAGTTGGCAGGCTGATGTTGTGGCGAGATGCCTTCAAATCGTGTCCCATTTACAAAGAAGATGTCCGGCCAGCCATCGTTGTCGTAGTCGAAAAGAGCCACGCCACAGCCGATTTCCTCCAGGAGGTATCGCTTGCGTTCGACGCCGCCAAAGACGTTGATCGCTCCGCTCAAACCAGCCTCAACGGCAATGTCGGTGAAAGAAAATCCGGCCTCAGGGGCGAGAGCTTTCTCGGATCTCCTGGTGGAGGCTGAAAACGCCGGTTCTTGAAGGGCAGCCGCCTCCCACATGCCTGGCAGCAGAATTGACGCCGGTACGATTTTGCCCCACCTCCCCACTTCACGAAGAAACTCACGTCGTGAGAAACGGCTGAATGCCATGGATTGGCCTGAACCTCCACCCTCGGGAAAGGTAGCCGATCGCTCTTTGATCACTCCGGCAGCAGCAATCGGAGATGCACGTCGGTCTGTGCACGGCGTTCTTCTTCAAGCTTTCGTGACTCTGCGAATTCCTGGTCGGACTCCGCGGTCTTGCCTAGGCGGCGAAGCAGCAAACCCATTTGATAATGGGCCTCCACGGAGCCCGGATCGAGGGCAACCGCGCGTTCGAGAGCTTGTTGCGCTTCGTCATATTGATGCTGTCTCAACAGTATGCTCCCCAGCTTCACATGAGAAGGGGCATGCTTGGGATAGCTTTTGAGCAGATCACGAAAGATTTCGACCGCCTGATCGTCCTGACCTTCCGAGTCATAAGTCAGGCCCAGGTAGTAGGACGCCGCAACCTGCTCGTGCTGTACTCGGAGGCTTTCCTTCAGCGAAGCCTCGGCCTCACTGTACTTGCCCTGCAGGTAATACACAGCCCCCATCGCGTAGTTCAGGATGGCATCCTGTGGATGCTTCTGCAGAAGCTCGCCGAAGAGCAACGCGGCCTTGGATAGATTGTGTTGAGCGACATTCGCGGAAGCCAGAACGTAGATGTATGGCTCTGAATCGGGCTTCAGGGCGACTGCCTTCGCCAGCGCAGGCAAAGCATCGTCCAGGAGATTTCGTTGCAGGCACATCTTTCCGAACTCGAACAGGATTTCAGGATTCTCTGGGTCCTTTTGTTTGGCGGCAATGAGGTGCGCCAAAGCCTTCTCCGTATCTCCTTGCCGCTCCGCAACCTCGGCAAGGCTCTGCTCACAGGCAACACATTGGGGGTTCAGGGTAAGAGCGTGTTCCAGATTGTGCTCGGCCGGATCCAGCATGCCAAGGGCTAAGTACCCTCTCCCCAGCTTGAAAGCGAGGGTAGGCTGCTCAGTGACCTTGGCTTCCTGGCTCTCGAAAACTGCCTTTGCTTCACCTTCCATTCCATACGTCGCCAGGACGTTGCCGAAGTCCAAGGACGATTCGGGAGACGCCGCGGGCATGCGCTGCCAGTCGCCAACCAGACTCTTCAGCTTTTCTTTTCTCCCGAGGGCCCCGTAGTCGGTTGCCAGCAACAGGAGGCCCTCCTCGGTCTCTCTCAGTTGCGGCACGATCGGCTTAGACACGTCCAAGGATTGCTGAAAGTTATGGAGAGAAGCTTCCACTTTGGCCAAGTTAAACCGAGCATTGACGTTTCCGGAATCGAGTCGCAGGGCCTCCTGGAAGTTCTCCCTCGCCAGTTCCGGTTTGCCCTGGAAGAGGTAGGCGCTCCCCAGGCTCGTTCGAGCGCCCACAAGATGAGGATTCAGCGCCAGCGCCTGGGTCAGAAAGCTTGTACTTTCAGCATAGTTGCTTTCCTGCAGGCGGATTGTACCTAGCATGGCCAATGCCAATGCGCGCGTGCTCATATTTCCCAGAGCCTTGCGCGCTTCAGTCTCCGCCTGGTCCAATTGCCCCTGGCTCAAAAGTCTCGCCGCCACCTCTACGTGGTTGATTTGCGCAAAACTGACGCTCGATAGGACTATTATTGTGAATACTCGCGAAGGGCGTAGCGTGTACCATAAGGGCGCTGACTGAACCCTAGAAATGCTGCAGCGGTGGTATTTTATGCGCTCGCCAAGGGCACTCATGTTAGCTTTTTATAGCATGCCGCCGGCCCACCCGGCACAACTTCCGTGAGTGCTGAAAAGGTTGTGAGCGCATCCGTGCGGGCACATTGGTTTTGCCAAAGGTGCTGGCGGTAATGCGCTGACTGGAGGGGTGCTCTAACTGAGGACCATACAGCTTGAGGGTCAAAAGAACAGGGGCCGACATCGGATCGCGCCGCACTTTCCTGAAGGGTCTGCTCGGCGGGTTCCTCGCCGGCAATTGGTTGTGCTCCCCCTCATCACCCTGCTTCACAATGGCGCAGGGGGGTAGCCAGTTCCCCTTTGAACTCGTCCCGCCTGAGGTCAGCGGCGTAACATGGGAGCACAGCAACGGGCGCTCGCCAGAGATGTACCTGCCGGAGACCGTAGGCGCCGGCTGCGCATTCTTCGACTACGACAATGATGGCTGGATGGACATCTACCTGGTCAACAGTGGCAAGTGTGATTTTTTCGACCCTCATCCCCCTCTTCGCAACGCGCTTTACAGAAACAACCGTGACGGAACCTTTACAGATGTGACCGAAAAAGCCGGGGTTGCGGGTGGCGGGTATGGGATGGGTGTGGCGGTTGGCGACTACGACGGGGACGGCTTGCCTGACCTTCTGGTGACACAGTACAACGGCGTCATTCTCTACCACAACAACGGGAACGGTACGTTCACGGACATGACTCGGAACGCAGGCTTACCCACGGACGGTTGGGCATCGAGTGCGGTCTGGTTTGACTACGACAATGACGGGAGACTCGACCTCTTTATTTGCCGATTTGTGGATTTCGACAAGTCGAAGAACAAATTCTGCGGCAAACGCGAGACCGGCGACCGCTACTATTGTATTCCGCGCGTTTACGAGCCGATGCCGAACTGGTTGTTCCACAACAACGGCGACGGTACCTTTACAGACGTCAGCCGCGAGTCTGGAATCGCGAAGTCCCTCGGCAAGGCGTGGGGTGTCGTCGCTTGCGATATCAATAACGATGGGCGCATGGATCTATTTGTCGCGAACGATACGGTCGAGAATTTCCTGTTTGTCAATCGTGGCAACGGGAAGTTTGAAGAGATGGGCCTCCAGGCCAATGTGGGCTTCAGCGCCGAAGGTCGGGCTCGGTCCGGGATGGGAGTGGATGGCGCTGACTACGACCAGGACGGCTGGATGGACCTGTTCGTTACCAACGTCGACCAGGAGATGTATTCGCTCTATCACAACAATCGTGATGAGACCTTCGACGATATGGCCAATCCTTATGGCATTGGCAAGGTCACGCGGCTGATGAGCGGGTGGGGAGTGAAATTTTTCGATTATGACAACGACGGCAATCCTGACCTCTTTCTTGCCGACGGCCATCCCGACGACAAAATCGAGGCACATGCCAGCGACGTCAAGTATCGCGAGCCCATGTTGCTTTTTCACGGCACGGGCCGGGGATTCGAGGACGTGACCGCCTCCAGCGGCCCTGTTTTCTCACAGCCCTATGCCGCACGCGGCATGGCGATCGGCGATTTCAATAATGATGGGGCACTCGATGTGCTCGTGGCAGTCAACAACGGGTCGCCCTTGCTGCTCAAGAACCAGGTGGGGCGACTCAACCATTGGCTGGGGGTGAAGCTGGTCGCGAAACAAACCAATCCCGACGCCGTGGGCACCTTGATTACCTGGCAGGCAGGAGACCTGAAGCGGTCACGCTTCAAGACCGGTGCAGGAAGTTATCTGGCCGCGCATGACCCACGGATGGTCCTTGGCATCGGCAAGCGCCCCCATATCGATTGGGTCGAGGTGACGTGGCCGCTGCCGAGCGGGCGAGTGGAACGCTTTACCAATCTTCCCATTGACCAGTACATCACTCTCGTGGAAGGGCAAGGGAGCGCACCGCGACGACCTTGATCGACTCCTTGTGCGAAGTTGGCCGCAGGCTGGTGGCCGCAACCAATCAACTCGTTGTCCTTCAAGAAACGAAGGAAGGGAATCCTCAGCAGCCGGAAATTCCGGCAGGGCCAACTATGCGGGGATGCCGCGAGCTGTCGCGCTGGGTGATGGTCAGCGGGATCCTCTTCTTCTCGCTGGGCGCCACTCCCACGCCCGACGTCCAGTTCACCGATATCACACAGGCCGCCGGCATCGATTTCAAGAACGAAAACTCCGCCACCTCGAACAAATATCTAGTTGAGACCATGGGCGGTGGCGTTGCTTTGCTCGACTACAACAACGACGGCCGGCTCGATATCTTCTTCGTCAATGGAGCCAAGATCGATGATCCGATGCCGGACGGTAAAGTTCCCGATAAGTCGGACGAGAAGTTCTGGAGCCGGCTTTACCATCAGAACGCGGACGGCACCTTCACCGACGTCACCGAAAAAGCTGGCCTCACCGGAAGGTCGCAGAACTACTACGGCATGGGCGTGGCGGTGGGTGACTATGATAACGACGGGTTCGAGGACATCTACGTCACCAACTATGGTGGTAATACGCTCTATCACAACAATGGAGATGGGACGTTCACCGACGTCACGAAAAAGGCCGGAGTCGGCGCCGGCGGCTGGAGTGCGAGCGCCGGCTTCTTCGACTACGACAATGACGGCAAGCTGGACCTCTTCGTCACGCGCTACGTGGATTGGACATTTAAGACCAACCGCTTTTGCGGCGAGCACCGGCCCGGCTACCGGGCGTACTGTCATCCTGACAACTACGACGGCGTGACTAACATTCTGTATCACAACAACGGAGACGGCACGTTCACCGATGTTTCCATGAAGGCCGGAATCGCCAACCCTAACGGAAAGGGGCTCGGGGTTTCTTTTGCCGATTATGACCGAGACGGTTTCACGGACATTTTTGTCGCCAACGATTCCGTGCAGTGTTTCCTCTACCACAACAACGGCAACGGCAGGTTCAGCGAGGTCGGGCTGCTCGCGGGCGTTGGATACAATGAGGACGGCAAGGCCTTCGCCGGAATGGGTGCGGATTTCACCGACTTCGACAACGATGGCAATCCCGATGTTGTTGTCACCGACCTCTCCAACGAACGGTATATGCTCTTTCGCAATAATGGGGACGGCAGTTTTCGCGATATCACCAACTCTTCGGGAATCGGTAGCGCGACCCTCTCCTTCTCGGGTTGGAGCACTCATCTGTTCGATTACGACAACGACGGCTGGAAAGATCTCTTCGTGGCGCAGGGACACGTGATGGATACCATCGAGCGAACCGCGCCCAATCTGAAATACATGCAGCCGCCACTGCTCTTGCGAAACGAGTCCGGCCATTTCAAGCGAGTCTCGCTGGGACCGGCATTTCAAACGGACCGGGCTGGTCGCGGTGCCGCCTTCGGTGATCTCGATAATGACGGCGACGTCGATATCGTGATCAGCAACTTGGGTCAAAAGGCCGTCGTTCTGCACAACGATGGCGGGAACCGCAATCATTGGCTGGGAATCGAGACGATCGGCAAGAAATCGAATCGTGATGGGATCGGCAGCCGCGTGAAAGTGGTGTCTGCCTCCGGCCAAGCTCAGTACTTCACGGTCAACACTGCGGTCGGCTACCTGTCTGCCAGTGACAAGAGGTTACTGGTCGGCCTTGGCAGCGATCTGATGGCGAAACTCGTCGAGATCCGCTGGCCCTCGGGGATTGTGCAGAAATTCGAGAACGTGAAGGCCAACCAGGTCTTGAAAGCAACCGAACCCAATCAATGATCACCCGCCGCAAAATGATCGTCACCATCGCCGGCGCCGCGGGCGCAGCCCTGACCGGCGGTGCAATCGGCGCTTTGGGGCAAGGAGTTTCGTCGCGCGGGGTCAAGGCACAACCGCGCGGCAAGCCTTCCGGCCGCCCATTTCTCTCGCGCCTTACCGATGTCGCGCAGCAAGCAGGTCTCACACAGCCCGTCATCTATGGTGATGCGGACACCAAGAAATACATCGTCGAGGTGGTCGGCTGTGGCGTGGCATTTATCGACTACGACAATGACGGCTGGCAGGATCTGTTCATTCTTAGTGGCACGCGCCTGGAAGGTGCGCCCGCCGGCACCAGCAATCGCCTGTACAAGAACAATCGCGACGGCACGTTCACCGACGTCACTGCCAAGGCTGGACTACAACGTACGGGGTGGGCTTCTGCGGTAACGGTCGGCGATTACGACAACGACGGCTTCGATGATCTCTTCATTACCTACTATGGGCAGAACGTGCTCTATCACAACAACGGCGACGGAACCTTTTCCGACGTAACCGATAAAGCCGACCTTCAGCAGTCTGCGGTGCGCTATGGCTCGGGCTGCAGCTGGGTCGACTACGATCGTGATGGCCGCCTTGACCTGTTCGTAGCCAACTATCTCAGCACGACACTCGAAAAGCTTCCGAAGCCCGGCGAGAATGCCGACTGTACGTGGAAGGGTATTCCCGTCAACTGCGGACCTCGCGGACTTCCTCCTGGCTACGTCCAGTTGTTTCACAACAACGGCGATGGGACCTTTACGGACGTGAGCAAGGCATCAGGAGTGTCGGCCGCCAGCGGCGCCTATCCCATGACCGTGGTCGCTGCGGACTACGACAACGATGGCTGGCCCGACATCTACGTTGCCTGCGATTCCACGCCCAGCTGGTTGTTCCGGAACCAGCACGACGGGACCTTTCGCGAGGAAGGCCTGGAGCGCGGTGTGGCTTTGAGTGAGGACGGTCTGGAACAGGCCGGCATGGGAGTGGGCGTCGGCGACTACGATCTCGACGGGAACGTGGACATTTTCAAGACGCATTTCGCCGATGATACTAGTGTTCTCTACCGCAATGACGGGAAGGGCAACTTCGACGACGTCACCATTCGCGCCGGTCTCGGCGTTGAGACACGGTACGTAGCCTGGGGAACTGGCGTCGTCGATCTCGATAACGACGGGTTCCCCGATCTGTTCGTCGCGACCGGCAGCGTCTATCCCGAAGTGGAGCGGCGCCTGCCCGCATACCCATTCCGGACGCCTCGCCTTGTATTCCGCAATCTTGGAGACGGCCGATTCGAGGAATTGCTGGAGGAGGCCGGAAGTGGAGTCACGGCTCCCCACGCCAGCCGCGGCTGCGCCTTCGGGGACTTCGACAACGACGGCGATATGGATGTTCTCGTGATGAACATGAATGAGCTGCCGTCCCTTCTACGCAATGATGTTTCCGGCAAAAATCACTGGCTGAAAGTGCAACTGGTAGGCGTGAAAACCAATCGTAGCGCCATCGGCTCGCGTGTAATCGCTCAATACGGCAGCCGGCGTCAGGCACAGGAGGTCACCGCGCAGTCGAGTTTCTACTCCGCGAACGACCGCCGTCTACACTTCGGACTGGGTTCAGAAACTACCGCCGACCTGACCATTCGCTGGACCAACGGCAGCACGGAGAGCTTTCCCAAGGTAGGCGCCGATCAGTTGGTGGTCATTCGAGAGGGCGGCGGTATCATCCGCAAGCAGAGATTCCGCTAGGCGCAAATGCCGGGGGCGATAGCATCATCAAAAAGCCTTGAGCTATTAAATCTCCGAGCCGCTAGTCTCAAGACCGATCGGTCATTCTTACGCAGATTCGGTTCTGCCAATGGAACAGGGTTAGAGCATCCCTAGAGCTACACCTTCGGGAAAAAGATTGCCTTGGCAAGCTCGGTAGTCCTTTTCCCGAACAATGGTCCGAGCCCTTACTAACCGAAGTCAGGAAGATCCTCTGGGGAAAGACTGCAAACTATCCGAAGAATCGGGAAGCGAAGGCACAGCTTCAGCTTGTACGAGGGGGCAGTCGATGCTTGCCGGTAGGGGTTGTCTGCTCCTGAAACAGAGTATATCGTTGTATATCGTTCGCCGCCGAACTAGTTGTCATGCAAACCCTGGAGGATTTGCTTCGGCGCTATCCGAATCGCACGTTATCATGCGATTACTTGGGAAACGCGATCATGAGTGTTGTCGGCCTTCCCGCACGGAAAGCCAACTCAAGCGCGCCGTTTGCTTCCATCCGGGTGTCGGCTCGCTGCTCGCAGCGAGTCGAAGAACGAAGGGCGAAAGGGGCTGGAAATCGCGCGGCGAATTCGGCGCAAGGCAGCTCTCATTTAGAGCCTCCATCAGGGGACCCAGACCAATGAGCAGTTGCACGAGAATAACTTGGACCTTCGGCTTCGTCGTTTTCGTTGTGGGTTCGGTACTGCTTGGCTGGGCACAGGTGAATGAGAGGGCACCCGTATCGGTTAGCCAGATTGAGGACCAGATCAAGCAGCATCCTGACAGCCCAAGACTTTTCGTAGCGCTTGGCTTGGCGTATTGGCAGCGCAACGATTACCCCCATGCTCTCGAAGCTTTCCACCACGCAGTGAAACTAGGCCCCGGCTCCGCGGAGGCACATAACTGGCTGGGGGTCGCGATACTGGAAAAGGGTGATTTCGCCGGTTCCATCGCCGAGTTCCGCAGAGCCATTGCGCTCGACCCGAAATATACGCGTGCCTACGCGAACCTGGGATCGGCGTTAACCAAGAACGGTGAGTTGGCTGAAGCGGTCAAGGTCTTTGAAAAGGCCGTCGCGCTCGAGCCGAATAGTCCGGTGGCTCATATGAACCTGGGTGTCGCTCTCCGGGCAAAGGGCGATGCCAAGGGTGCTCTTGTCCATTTGCGCTTTGTCGCTGAGCACGAGCCCGACGACACTGATGTTCGGTTCGTGCTCGGCCAGACTTTGCAGCAGAGCGGAGACCTTTCCGGGGCCATCGAGGCATTCGAGAACGCAGTGCGGATCGATCCGGAGTTTCGCGAGGGCTACTATGCACTAGGCTCGGCATTGAAGCAGCAGGCTGCTGCACAGCGCAAGCCGCGGCCAGCTCCGCCGAGTCCCGCTGACGACCTCTACAAGCGCGGAGAGGCAGCGGCCGCACAGGGTAATTTGAAGGAAGCCGAGCGATTGCTCAACGAAGCCGTAAGTAGAGACGATAGCCATGCCAACGCGCAGAATCTGCTCGGTTTCATACTGGGCCAGCAGGATGATTTGATTTCAGCGCTGGTTCATCTGGAACGCGCGGTGGCGCTCCGGCCGGACGTTTCTGACATGCATTACAATTTTGGCGTAGCGCTGTGGTATAGCGGTTCGAAAACGAAAGCAATATCGGAACTGCGAGAAGCTGTCCGACTCGATCCCGCCGCAGGCCCGGGGTATGCCTTTCTCGGAACCGCCTTGCGTGAGACGGGACAATTAGACGAGGCTGGACGGAACCTACAACGCGCCATCGCACTTCAGCCGTCATTTTCTGCCTTGTACGTCGATCTCGGTCTTGTCTATCTTCGCGCGGGCGATCTCGATCGAGCCCCAGGGCAGTTTGAGACTGGGTTGAATTTCTCTTCTGCGTTGGGTCCCGCACCGGCTTGGGAGGCAGCAATCGCAGGCCTCCAGAAAGCCTTGCTGGCAAAGCCGGACCGTGCCGAATGGCACAACCTGCTCGGATTAATCCTTGGGCACACGGGCGCAGGAAGCAAGCAGGTTCTGGCAGAGTTAGGTGAGGCGGTTCGGTTGCGCCCGGATTTCGCAGAGGCGCACAACAATATTGGGCTCGTGCTGGCGCAGACTGACGATGGCCAAGGTGCTATCACGGAGTTTCGAGAGGCTCTGCGCATCCAACCCGATTATGTGGAAGCCTTGACGAATCTGGGCGCTGCACTTATCTCCACCTCTGCCGACAGCGGAGAGGCAGTCCGCGTGCTAGAGAAGGCCGTAGCACTAGCACCCACATCTCTGAAAGCGCAGTTCAACCTGGCGGAAGCCTACGGTGCGAACCCGAGCTACGGCCGTTCCAAAGAAATCGATCAGTTGCGTAAGGTAATCGCTACCGACCCAAACTTCCGGGGTGCACGCCTGGCTCTGGGTAAGGCGCTGCTCAGCGACGGGAAGGTGGAAGAATCTGTCGAGGAACTCCAGGAAGCGGTGCGGCTTGAGCCACAGGGGACCAGGGCTCACTATCAGTTAGGGCTGGCTCTGGCGCGAGCCGGGCGGAAAGATGAAGCTGCGACTGAGTTGCAGAAGAGCCGCGCCTTTGCGTCGTCTGACGACCAGAAGCAGAATTCTGACTTGGATATCGCCGAAGGCCGGGTTGCGCTCGATAAGGGTGAGTTGGACGAGGCGACTGCGAAATTCAGGCACGCGCTTACGCTCCAGCCAAAGTCTTCCGACGCTGAACATTTCCTGGGAATGGTGCTTGAAAAGCAGGGCGATGCTGAGGGCGCATTAGCCGCCTATCGCCGAACATTGGAACTCAATCCCGGTGACGTGTCCGCCAGAGAGAAGATTACGACCCTTTCCGCCGAAAAAGGCGGCGCGGATGATCCCGGACGCATCAGTGAATTCAATGCCTACATCCAGTCGGGGCGGTTTCAGGAGGTCGAGCCTCTCCTGGCTGCTTATGTCAAAGAACATGCGAAATCTTCGTGGGGTTGGTACGCCTTGGGATACAGCCTGTTCGCTCAAAAGAAGATCGGTGATTCCATTCAGGCGCTTGCTAAGTCCCTCCAATTGGACATCAAGAACGCGGAGGCGCACAAGATTCTCGGCCGCGATCTCATGATCGTTGGAAAGTTCGACGCCGCCCGTACGGAGTTCGAGCAGGGAATCCGCTACAACCCACGATCCGCTGAGATGCATTTCAACTTGGGCAAACTCTGGTCCATCCAAGATGAGTGGACATTCGCGCGAAAGGAGTTCGAAGCGGCACTCGCTATTGACCCTTCGTATATGGAGGGTCTGGATGCTCTGGGTTTTGCTCAAGAGGCTCTGGGTGATGATGACGAAGCCGTCTCTAGCTATAAGAAAGCCATTGCCATCAATGAGTCCCGGGAGGGATCTTTCGTCTCGGCCCATGTGAACCTGAGCGCCTATTACAATCGCAAGGGTGATTCCGAAAAGGCTCTCGAATATGCCCGCGCAGCACTGAAGCTTAATCCTAAATCGGACGGTGCCTGGTTCCAGCAAGCCAAAGCCAGTGCGACCCAGGGGCAGCTAAGCGATGCGGTCGATGCGCTGAACCGAGCCATTTCGCTGAATCCACGAGCGTCTTCCTATTATTACGTTCTCGCAAATATCTATAAGCGTCTGGGCAACACTGAGGAACAACGCAAGGCACTAGATTCGTTCTCGCGCCTGCAGAAGGAGGCAAACGAGATGGAGAAGATGCGGGGAAACCTCGTCAAATGATTCCCAGCCCCACCTCAGGCGAGGAGCCAACGTGACTAGGGCTGTGACCGCGTGATATTCCAGCGGTATATTGATTCACATCTCGCAAATGATTCCCTTTACAACCCCCGTTCGACTAACCAGGTTTGATACCTCGGGTTAGAACGCAGGCGCCTGCACTTCGGCCTCGGGACCGAAACCACCGTGGATCTAGTTATCCGATGGACGACGGGCACGATTGAGACCATAGCCAATGTGGCAGCCGACCAACTCGTCACCATTCGAGAGGGCGCGGGGATCGTCGCCAAACAGAAATTCCGGTAGCAGGGCGTAAAGCAGGAGCACGAAAATGGATTCCGGCGCGACCAACAGCTTGACCTTGCGATTGATTTGCAGGGGCTCTTCGTCTGCGACAGTCCCTAAGCTTGTCTGGTACACGCAGGCCAGCGGGTGGTCAACCCGTCCGGTCTGTGGCACACTCTGAGTATGACAACCCAGCAACCAAACCAGCAACGGTGCCCTCAGTATCGGGAAGACTTCAAGGTCCGAAGATTGGTGGAAAGCCTTGAGAAAAAGCTGGCTCTTCAAGCAAAGGCGATTCGCGAAGCCACCCAAACAAGGTCAAAGATCTAGCACCTCTTGGGCGTGAGAGTGTAAACCCTTAATCCCTTCCACAAGCTGCGTCTGCTCTACCAAGCGTTATATGATCCGAGCGGTTAACGGCTATATTCAGTCGACGAGCGACCCTGGCAGCATTGGCCTACGATGATGCTGAATTGCTTTTGGGCACGGAATCTCTCAATGGCGCTGCTGCGATAAATCCAAGAGGGCCAGCCCGACGAGTTTCAAAAGGGGGAGGGTCAATAATATCGTGATCGCCCCCTGGCGGCCTACTTGCCGGGCATCGCGGTGAGCGGACTACTGGAGGAACAAACCGGATCAATCGTGGTCGGTTGTGGTTCAGGGAAATACAGGCGTTGAAAACGCAAGGCCACACTTACGAGGGCGACCATAACGGGCACTTCTACCAGGGGGCCGATGACAGCCGCAAATGCGGCTCCGGAGTTGATGCCGAATACTGACACGGCAACTGCGATGGCCAGTTCAAAATTATTGGACGCGGCGGTGAATGCCAGCGTGGTGGTCTTGGAATAGTCCGCGCCAAGCTTTTTGCCCATGTAAAACGACACCAGGAACATCAGCACGAAGTAGATCAACAGTGGCACGGCGATGCGGAAGACGTCCAAGGGCAGGTGAACGATGTAACCGCCTTTAAGCGAAAACATCACAACAATGGTGAACAGCAGGGCGACCAGCGTCAGTGGGCTAATACGTGGAACGAAGTTCCGGTTGTACCATTCGAGCCCTTTGGCACGAACCAGTGCCGTCCGAGTCAAAAACCCGGCGAGAAACGGAATGCCGAGATAAATAAAGACGCTCCTTGCAATCTGCGCGATGGAGACGTTGACGACGGTACTCCGAAGGCCGAGCCTGGCGGGAAGGACCGTAATAAAGATCCACGCGTAGAGAGAGTAGAAGAAGACCTGGAAAAGCGAGTTAAAAGCCACCAACCCGGCCGCATATTCGGTATCGCCACGGGCCAGTTCATTCCAGACAATCACCATGGCGATGCAGCGTGCGAGACCGATCATGATCAGTCCGGCCATGTATTCCGGATATCCGCGCAGGAAAACAACGGCCAGGATGAACATCAGAATTGGTCCTACCACCCAGTTCTGCAGCAGTGACAGGCCGAGCACCCGCTTATTGCGAAATACCTCATGCAGTTCCTCGTACCGCACCTTGGTGAAAGGTGGATACATCATTAAGATCAGCCCCGCCGCAATCGGAATAGAAGTCGTACCAAGGTTAAAGCGATTCAGGAAGGGCACGATTCCTGGCACCAGCCAGCCCATTACCACGCCCGCGACCATAGCGGAGAATATCCACGCGGTCAGATAACGGTCGAGAAAACTGAGACGACTGGTCGCCTTCATTGATGGTCCCTGGGGTGGCGCACGGCGAGAGGATTCGCCTTGTTGCCGAGAATAACTGCTAGTCGTGCGTGACCGGTGTCATGGTGTGGCCGATGTTGTCGAGCTCCCGTTTGAGTGCAAGGCTGTCGAGGCTCTTCAGGGGAAGGCAGAGAAATAAACTGATTCTGCGATCCAGGATAAAAAAGGCTTCGCGATACGCGCGCTCCACTTCCACCGCGCTTCCGCGAACCGCCGCAGGATCGGGGACGCCCCAATGGGCGGTCATCGGCTGTCCCGGCCAAATCGGGCAGACTTCTTTGGCAGCGTTGTCGCAGACGGTGAAAACGAAGTCAAGCTGGGGAGAGCCGGGAAGAGAGAACTCATCCCACGCCTTGCTGCGCAGGTTCTTGGTTGGAAGATGCGCTATTTCGAGTTGCTTCAAGGCCTCCGGCCGAACGGTTCCGGAGGGATGACTTCCCGCGCTGTAGCCGGTGAAATTGGGTTTGCCCTTAAAGTTCAGAATTGCCTCGGCCATGATGGAGCGCGCGGAATTGCCGGTGCACAGAAATAAGACGTTGTAGTGTCGTTTCATACTCGCTCTCCTAGCTGCAGCAGGTCGGTCCACAGCATTCCTTCGCTCTGGCACGCTCCGGCTTGATACCCCGAACGAAAGCGCTCATGAACTTTCCTTCCACCTGTGGTGCAATGGCATCGACATCGACGCCTTCGGCGGAAAGAAACTCACGCGCGTCTTCCGCCTGATAGATCCGTGTTGGCTCGATGTCAATCTGCTCGAAACCGGCAGCGGCGAGCTTGCCGCGATATTCGTCGTCTCCGAGCGCTCCGGCCACACAACCGACCCACAAGAGCACGCTCTGGCGGATTTCCGGTGCGATTTCACCTCGGGTCACAACATCGGACACTGCAAGGCGGCCGCCAGGTTTGAGCACCCGAAAGGCTTCTCGCAGGACACGATCTTTGTCGGCGGAGAGGTTGATCACGCAATTCGAGATGATCACATCCACGGAATTATCGGGGAGGGGAATATGCTCGATCTCGCCCTTCAGGAACTCAACATTCTCAGCGCCTGCTCTGCGCTTGTTCTCGTTGGCTAATGCGAGCATCTCCTCGGTCATGTCGAGGCCGTAGGCTTTGCCCGTAGGTCCCACCCGCCGGGCCGAAAGCAGTACGTCAATGCCGCCGCCGGAGCCGAGATCGAGGACAATCTCTCCCGGACTCAACTTGGCCAAAGCGGTTGGATTGCCACACCCTAACGAGGCGAGCATGGCTTCTTCGGGGACTTGTCCGGTCTGGGAGGAGTCGTAAAGGTTGGCCGTGATTGGGTCACAGGATAAGGCGCTCGCAGCAGTCGCTCCGCAGCAACTGCTTCCGCCAGTCTTCACCCGCAAGGCTGCCTGGCCGTATTTTTCCTTGACTACGTCCTTGATCGTCGTACTGCTCATGGCTGACCCTCTCCTATTTACAAAGTTGGACGATATCCTGCGGTTTAACTGCCTTATTTCGAGTGCAGCATTCCGCGTAAAGAAACTGCAGCAACTCCTGCAGCGCTTCGGTGTTGGCGGTGTAGCGCAAGAACGTGCTTTCGCGGCGTACGTTTACCAGCCCTTCATGCTTGAGTTTCTCCAGGTGGTGCGAAAGCGTGGAATTGGGAATGTCGAGTTCTGATTGGATGTCGCCTACGACCAAGCCGTCGGGATGAGCGGACAGCAGCAGTTGCATGATTCGAAGGCGGGGCTCCGTGCCCATCGCCGAAAGCATGTCGGCGTACTTAGCCACGTTCTCGGCATTTTTCCGGATTGAGGCCAATGGCATGTTTCGATAATTGCAGAAATATGGGTAAATGTCAAACCCTGGGGCGATCGTCAAGGCTTCTGTAGTTTTGGGGCATTCAGAGTGCAGGGCCAACTCGGGCTACAAAATGCCGGATGAGAAAGCGATATAGAAGTACTCCGCTCTTTCCAGAAAGGTCGAGTTGCCAGTCCATCAGTGTCTGCCAGGTGCCGATGCTGGTGTCACCTCCAGGACGAGCGCTTTCTTGACGGGGTCGGAGATTTCGTTGGCGTGCGCGAGCAATAAACTGACCTGACATATCTGGGTGTCTGTCAGTTTGGTCTTGAAGCCGGGCATTCCGGACAGGCGAATGCCGTTCGCCGTCTTCCAGTAATTCTCGGATACCGGATCATCAGTTACGCCCTTGCCGCGAAACAATTGGGGCGGTCTGGGAAACATGGTGGTCGCATAGTCGGTGGGTGCCTCGCCCAATGTCCCGCGACACATGGCGCAGTGTTGCTTGTACACCTCCGCACCGGCCAGATAAGCCGTCTCGTCCGCGGCCACCGGAGGCTGGTGTTTCTGGATGTGAGCATCCAGGGCCAAGTGCGCCCAGTTTCCTCTCAAACGGCATAGGAGGGTCGGCTATGGCCAGAGGCGCCATGCCAGCCGCAAAGTAGTAATAGAGCCCGCCGCCAAGAATGACTAAAGCCAACACAAAACCGACTACTACGCCCTTCAGCATCAGTTCGCTCCAGCACTACAGTTCGCAAAGCACTGCCGCCTACGGCAGCCAAACTTCTTGAGATGGTTAGGTTCACCGGCCACTGACAGGCCCTGCTCTGAACGAAAGAGGACCCGCAAAGTCAACTGCAGGAGGCGATAGTCTTGAAGGCAGCAATGCAAGCTCGTTCCAGGTCGTCATGGTGAGTTCGGCCAGCCATCAGCCGCATAGATTTTACAACGACTCACACCCGATCTGACGGATTCAGAGTATCCGCCTTCCGTTGCTACGGTGCTCGTCTCCGCTTTGTGCCTACTTGAAGCCCCGAAAAGCGCGTACGCCGAGAGATTTTTCCTGTCTGATGTGTCGATTGGCGTCTTCTTCGTTCGTCTTACCTGTGGAGAGCGGCAAACATGCCGCGATGAGCCGGAGAGGCGTCTGGTTGCACAAATATGTGGTGTCTTGTCAGGGATTGCACTTGCGGCTGAATTTGCTCGAATCCTGATCGGCCCAGGCTGAATCAAAGACGAAACGGGATTCGACTTTGGGCGCGGGTCGAGGCGCCGGGTGGCGTTTTCCGAAGTATCTGCTTTCAAACAGAAGGGGAAATCATGGCGAAGAGAATGTTCCTGATGTTGGGCGCGACAGCGGTGTTGCTCACGGCCCTGGGCTTCATAAAGTTCAAGCAGGTCGAGTCCGCGGTGCAGGCATCCACATTTCAGCCACCTCCGGAAGCGGTGACCAGCGTGGTGGTCAATAGGGAAGTCTGGCCTTCGACGACGGACGTAATCGGCACCATGGAAGCGGTCCGGGGTGTCATGGTGAGCGCGGATCTTCCCGGTTCGGTGGCGCGAATCAATTTCGATTCCGGCAAGTCCGTTCGGGCGGGAGATATCCTGGTCGAGCTTGATACCCGCCAGGAGAGGGCCCAGTTGGCAGCGCTAGAGGCGCAGCGTGATCTGGCCAAGATCAATTTCGTCCGCAATGAGCAGTTGGTAAAAGAAGGCGTGATTTCGAGGATGGAGTACGACCAGGCCACGGCGCAGCAGAGACAGACCGAAGCCAATGTGGGAGAGATACGGGCCACGATTGAGCGCAAGACGATCCGGGCGCCGTTCTCGGGCACGTTGGGAATCCGCAAGGTGAACCTCGGGGAATACCTGGCGGCGGGCAGCCCGGTAGTTCAACTCCAGGCCCTCAACCCTATTTACGTCAACTTTGGTTTGCCGCAGCAGGCGTTGGGGCAAGTGCGGGTTGGCCGCACCCTGCGGGTGACCTCCGACGATCTGGCGGGCAAGTTGTTCAACGGCCGTGTGACCGCTCTTGACTCGGTGGTGGACGAGGCTACGCGCAACGTTCAGGTGCAGGCGACTCTGGAAAATCCGGAGGGTAAGTTGCGGCCTGGCATGTTCGTAAATGTTGAAGTGGGCCTGGGCGCGAGCCGGCCGGTGATCGCGCTGCCGGCATCTGCCATCAGCTATGCCCCGTACGGCGACTCAGTTTACGTGATCACTGACCTGAAGGATCAGAAAGGTCAGAGCTATCGTGGAGTGCGACAACAGTTCGTGAAAGTCGAGGGATCGCGTGGCGACCAGGTGGCGATTGTTTCAGGCTTGAACCCAGGAGACGAAGTTGTGACGTCGGGCGTGTTCAAGTTGCGCAATGGCGCCGCCGTCCAGGTCAACAATAAGGTTCAGCCGGGAAATAATCCCGCTCCCAAGCCCGAGGAAAGCTAATGAAGTTTACCGACCTGTTCATCAAGCGACCTGTTCTCGCGATGGTCGTCAGTCTGGTTATCCTCATCGCGGGGCTGCAGTCCATTCGCTCGCTGAGTGTGCGTCAGTACCCGCGCAGCGACATCGCGGTGGTGTCGGTTTCGACTACTTATGTGGGTGCGAATGCCGACCTGGTGCGTGGGTTTATTACCACGCCGCTGGAGCGCGTCATTGCCAGCGCGGATGGCATCGACTACATGGAGTCGTCGAGTGCGCAGGGACTCAGCACGATCACGGTGCACCTGAAGCTCAACTACGACACCAATGCGGCACTGACCCAGATCCAGGCGAAAGTGGCCCAGGTCCGCAACGACCTGCCGCCGGAAGCTGAGGCGCCGGTCATTGACCTGCAAACGGCGGACAATCAGTTTGCCGCCATGTACATCGGTTTTTCGTCCGCCGACCTCGATCAGAACCAGATCACCGATTACCTGACGCGGGTGGTCCAGCCCAAGCTGAGCGCCATCAGCGGAGTGCAGCGCGCCGATATTTTGGGCGATCGCACTTTCGCGATGCGAATCTGGCTGAAGCCGGACAAGATGGCGGCGCTGGGGATTTCTCCCTCCGCAGTGCACGACGCATTAGCGAAGAACAATTACCTCTCTGCACTGGGAAGCACCAAAGGTTCGATGGTGTCGGTCAACCTGGTCGCCAACACCGACCTGCGCACCGCGGATGAATTCCGCCAGCTGGTGATAAAGAACGACAATGGCGTGGTGGTGCGACTGGGCGAAATCGCCGACGTCGTGCTGGGCGCCCAGAACTATGACTCGGAAGTGCGCTTCAATGGTGAGACCGCGACCTTTATGGGCGTGTGGGTGCTGCCAACCGCCAATTCGCTGGAAGTGATCAAGCGGGTGCGCGAGGCGATCCCCGGCATTCAGGCGCAGTTGCCGACCGGGATGAAGGTCGGCATCCCTTACGACTCGACGGCGTACATCCAGGATGCCATCAACGAAGTGCTGCGAACCCTGACGGAGACGCTGCTGATCGTTATCGTGGTCATATTCCTCTTTCTCGGCTCGATGCGCTCGGTGCTCATCCCGGTCGTGGCCATTCCGATTTCACTCATTGGCGCTGTCTTTTTGATGCTGGCGTTCGGTTTCACCATCAATCTGCTGACCCTGCTGGCCATCGTGCTCTCGGTCGGACTGGTGGTGGATGACGCGATCGTCATGGTGGAGAACGTCGAGCGGCATCTGCAGATGGGTAAGTCTCCGCAGCGCGCCGCGCTGGATGCCGCCCGTGAACTGGTGGGCCCCATCATTTCGATGACTATCACATTGGCCGCGGTGTATGCACCCATCGGCATTCAGGGCGGACTGACCGGCGCGCTGTTCCGCGAGTTCGCCTTTACACTGGCGGGCGCTGTAATCGTCTCCGGAATCGTTGCCCTGACGCTTTCTCCGATGATGGGATCGAAACTGCTGCGCGCGGGAGACACCGAGCGCGGGTTTGCGGGATGGATCAATCGGCGCTTCGAGCGCGTACGCCAGACGTATGAACACACCCTCGCCGGCACGCTGCGCTACCGGCCGGTGGTGCTCACTCTGTGGGCGATCGTCGCTGTCCTGATGATCCCCTTCTACATGTTCTCACAACGGGAACTGGCGCCGGCCGAAGACCAGGGCGTAGTTTTCGGGGTGATCCAGGCGTCGCCCAATTCAACCATCGATCAGACCCGGTTGTATACCAACCAGGTTTACGACGTCTATCATTCTTTCCCGGAGAACGAAAGCATTTTTCAGATCACGTCTCCGACCGGTGGTTTTGGCGGCATGGTGACCAAGCCGTGGAGCGAACGCAAGAAGACCGCGCAGCAACTGCTGCTTGAGTCCACCGGTCCGCTTTCGAAGATCGCGGGCATTCGTGTGATTCCGCTGACTCCGCCACCCCTGCCAGGCGGCGGAGATTTTCCCGTGGACTTCGTGATCGCGTCACCGGGCGAGCCGCAGCAGCTGGTTGGCATCGCGAAGCAGCTGGTGGGGGCGGCTTTTGGCAGCGGCAAGTTTATCTACGCCGACTCCGATTTGAAATACGACCAGCCCCAGGCGGAGGTCGTCTTCGACCGCGATAAGCTGCGCTCCCAGGGAGTGGACCTGAGCCAGGCCGGACAGGACCTTTCCACCATGCTGGGGGGGAACTACGTCAATCGTTTCAGCATTCAGGGCCGGAGTTACAAAGTCATTCCCCAGGTCGCACGTGCGGAGCGCCTGACGCCCGACCAGCTGTCGCAGATTTACGTTACCGGATCGCAGAACAAGCTGGTGCCGCTTTCCACCTTCGCGACCTTGAAGACGACGACCGAGCCGCGCGACCTGAAAAAGTTTCAGCAGCTCAACGCGGTCCGCATTCAGGGCGTAGTACCGCCGGGAGTGCCTCTGGACCAGGCACTCAAGGTGCTCGAAGCCGAGGCCACGAAGATCCTGCCGCAGGGGTTCACGGTTGACTACGCCGGCGAGTCGCGCCAGCTCAGGACCGAAGGCAGCAAGTTTCTGGGAACTTTCCTGTTGTCCGGAATCCTGATTTACCTGGTTCTGGCGGCGCAGTTCGAGAGCTTCCGCGATCCATTTATCGTTCTTGCGGGATCGGTTCCACTCGCCATCTCCGGAGCCTTGTTGTTCTCATTCCTGGGACTGACCACGCTCAACATTTACAGTCAGGTAGGCTTGATTACGTTAGTCGGCCTGGTGTCAAAGAACGGCATCCTGATAGTGGAGTTCGCTAACCATCTGCAAGAAACGGGGAAGGAGAAGCTGGCTGCGATTATTGAGGCGGCTCAGACCCGGCTGCGCCCAATCCTTATGACGACGGCGGCCACGGTCATCGGCCACTTCCCCCTGGTGCTGGCCAAGGGGCCGGGAGCCGGAGCGCGCAACAGTATCGGCATCATGCTGGTCAGCGGCATGATCATTGGAACGCTCTTTACACTCTTCATCGTGCCGTCGATTTACATGCTGGTGGCAAAGACGCACACTCGAAGTTCACAAGAGGATGCGGAGCCGGAAAGCATGCTGGAGCCGGCAGGAGCGGCGTTCTAGCCGGAAGATGGGGAAGATGGCATGACAAGCAGCGGCGGCTTGACCCGCCGTCGGGCCGGCACTGTACAGGAGCAGGCCTGTCTTTCTCCTTGCCTCAGAGAAGCCCTGGTGATTCGCGGTAACTCGTCTTGCCGGGTGACGCCAGTTACTGGCAAGTAAGGGAGAGTTATCTACTCGGTCCGGCTTCTAAGGCACGGGCCCGGTCATGGTTCCAATTATCCAACCTGCTAATTGACTATCCGATCAGATAGAGGAATTACCTGTATCTGTCCTGTTCATCGCGCCGTCGTCTGGAATTCATTGGTCAGGCTCAGCCACTTATAGGTGATCCGCCTTCGCTCCGAAGTTGGCATTCCAGTTGCTGCCCCCTACGTATGAGTTCCGGGGATTTTTCGATTCCATACCGTAGGGCCAAGTTATTGTTGTTTCCTGCCTCCAGTAAAACCGGGAAGAGCGGAATTTACTGCTGGTGTCGACTAAGGTGCAGGTCTTGCCTCCCCGGGATGGAAAGGCAATATGTCAACTCCGAAAGATCGTGTTCCTCTTCGCGGCAGCGTGAGGGCGCCATTGCCGGGCGCGCGTGCCGTGGGCGCCGCCAATCCAGACCAGTCAATCACGGTGACGGTAATGTTACGTCCCCGCACTTCAAGACAGCCGCTGAACCTGGAGGAGATGGGCGCACGCTCGCCTCGGCAGCGGCAACACATGACGCGCGAGCAGTTCGAGGCAAGCAGTGGAGCGGATCCACAGGATATCGCCAGCATCGAAGCGTTTGCGCATGATCATCAGCTATCGGTGGCGGAAGCCAACGCGGCTGAAAGACGCGTGGTGCTGTCGGGTACGGTGGCAAACTTCAGCAAAGCCTTTGATGTTGAACTGAAACGATATGAGCACGCAGGGGGTTCGTACCGCGGACGCACCGGCTCGGTGCATTTGCCATCCGATCTCGCGGACATCGTTCAAGGTGTATTTGGACTGGATGACCGGCCGCAGGCCAAAGCTCACTTTCAGAGGCGGAAGCAGGCGGTTAGCATCCGGGCGCGGACGCCCGATACTTCCTTCACTCCAACCCAACTTGCAGATTTGTATGCCTTTCCGCCGGACGCGGACGGAACGGGTCAGTGCATCGCCATAGTTGAGCTGGGAGGCGGGTACCAGAGCCGGGACTTGAAGGCATATTTCAACAAACTCAACCTTCCACACCCAAGGGTAAGCGCCGTTTCCGTGGATGGTGGTCACAACCAGCCGGGAGGCGACGCTGACGGAGAGGTCATGCTGGACATCGAGGTAGCCGGCGCCTTGGCCCCCAAGAGCAAGGTCGTGGTTTACTTCGCGCCCAACACGGATCAGGGTTTTCTGGACGCGATCGTCAAAGCGGTTCATGACAAGCGTCACAATCCGTCCGTGATTTCCATTAGTTGGGGCGGCCCGGAGTCTCAATGGACCGACCAGGCCCTGCAAGCCTTCGATCAGGCATTTCAGGATGCCGCAGCTCTCGGGGTCACAGTCTGCTGCGCAGCCGGAGACAACGGATCGACCGACGGCGTGGGAGACGGCCTGCAGCACGTGGATTTTCCGGCCTCAAGCCCTTTTGCGCTGGCTTGCGGAGGCACTCGGCTGCAGGGTTCGGGAAGCACCATTTCATCGGAAACGGTCTGGAACGACGGTCCAGACAGCGCCGGTGGAGGCGGCATAAGCGATTTCTTTGACCTCCCGAGCTGGCAGGCGGGTGCGAAGGTTCCTCCGTCGGAGAACCCGGGCGGCCGCATCGGAAGAGGTGTCCCCGACATAGCGGGAGATGCTGATCCGAACACGGGCTATTTCGTCATTGTGGACGGGCAGGAGGCAGTGATCGGAGGAACGAGTGCGGTGGCACCACTCTGGGCAGGACTGATCGCGCGGATCAATCAGAAATTGGGCACCAGTGTGGGCTACTTGAACCCGTTACTCTACAACCAGCTTCAGTCCGGTTTGCACGACATCACCCAGGGCGACATCGGTGCCTACAAGGCTGCCAAGGGATGGGACCCCTGTACGGGATGGGGAAGCCCAGACGGTGGGAAGTTAGCTTCTTCCCTGGTACCCAAGCCAGCCGGCAAGGCGGCAGCGAAGGGCCAAAGAGTCGCGTGAGATAAATCAAGTCTGCTCTGCTTTCGCTGAAAAAGCGATCGGGCGCGCCGCTGGCGCGCCCTTTTTTTCCCTTGTGAATGCCCGCCCTCGCCGCTGCCATGGCTGGCCGGTGCTCCGGCTAAGCTGGCGGCAGAGGACCAGTTGCTCAGATTTCAGTTCCCGGTTCTCAGTATTTCAGGCTGTGATGACCTCTGAAGCGACGCTCGCTGCTTCGATTTTGGCTCGGCTGCTGAAGAAGATCGCAATCAGCAGCAATATAACAAAAGCGCTCAGCGCGGAGCTCGTCCAGAAGGCTTGCCAGTTGCGAGTTACCTCGGTACCGACGGTGTGGCTGAAATAGTCCACCGCGCGGCCGGAGATTAGAGAGCCGATCAGCATTCCTACTCCATAGGTCAGAAACGTAATCAATCCTTGTGCAGCACTCCTTAGATTGGCGGGAGCCTCCTGGTCGGTGTAAAGCTGTCCTGTCATGAAGAAGAAGTCGTAGCAGATGCCGTGGAGCAGGATCGCCACGTAAAACATCCAGATGGCATTGCCCGGATTGCCGTAGGCGAGCAACAGGTAACGCACCGACCAGGCGAGAAGACCCATGACCAGGATGCTCTTGACCGTGACGCGCCGGAGGATGAAGGGCATGAGGATCATCATCACAACTTCAGAGGCCTGTCCGAGGGCCATTTTGCCTGCGGCGTTTGGGACGTGCAGGGAATTCAGATAGGCATTGGTAAACGAAAAGTAGAAGGTGAGAGGAATACAGGCCAGGATCGAGGCCACGGCGAACACCGCGAATGACGGACGCTTGAGCATCACCAGCGCGTCGAGCCCGAGAATGCGCCGAAGAGTGACCGACTGGCCTTTGCTGGGCGGCGGGGTGTGCGGGAGAGTCAGGCTGAAAAGGCCCATGACCACGGACGCTCCCGCGGCCAGCAGAAAGGGGACGGTGGAGGTTTCGACCCCGAGGCGTCCAATGGTCACGCCAATCGCGATCCATCCCAGGGTGCCGAAAACGCGAATCAGGGGAAAATCCCGGCCCGTGTCTTTGAGATGCTGCAGAGTAAGCGAATTGGTGAGCGCGATGGTGGGGAAGTAGCAAAGACAGTATGCGAACATCAAGCCATACACCGCGCCAAAGCGGGTCGCCCGGGTGACAAAAAAGAGAAGCAGAGCGCCCAGCAGATGCAAGGCGGCGAGGACCCGCTCTGAAGCAAAAAAACGATCAGCGATCAGGCCCACGAAAAAGGGAGAGATCATGCACGCCAGGGCAGTCGTTCCGAACACCGCGCCGGCTTCGGTTCCGGTAAATTTCAAAGTGATGGTGAGATACGCGCCAAGGGTGACGTACCAGGATCCCCAGATCACGTAGTTGAGGAACATCATGAGGCTGAGGCGAATTCTGTCTGCGAGGGGCATGTCGGTGGCGCCATTCGGTGGATTTGGGAAGCGCATCACTATTGGGCCCGCCGTGTTGAGCCATTCAGCCACAAATCGATGGCCTTCTTCACAGCGGGGGCCTGGAAGGGGAGGGCGATTTTTCTTCCCTCGCCGGCAGAGGCGTATCCCGCATAGAGCGCGTGCATGACGACCAATCCATCTTCTCCGGTGACGCGCGGAGTTTCTTTTGCGCGGACGCAGCGGGCAAAGTGGGTCAACTCTTGCGGAGTGCCGTAGTTCCACAATTCCTCGAACACCGGATACGTCCAACCTTTGGTGGTCGGGGCTTTCTCAACGGCATAGCCATAGCCGTTTTCGCTGTAGGTCGGCAGCGCGTTGCCCATGTGCAGGTTGGCGTAGGTCACGCCCTCCGCGCCGAAGACTTCGATGCGATCGTCCATGCCCCCGCGGCGCGCCCAACTGTTTTCGATCAATGCCACCGCGCCGTTGGCAAACTCCATGATGCAAAGCGAATCGTCCTCGGCTTGAGTCTTGGCGGCGTGAACGTAGGTGCCCATCTGGCAATAGATCGATTTGATGGGTGAGCGGCCCATGAACCAGTAGCAGAAGGCGATGCCGTGGCAGCCGAGGTCCATAAAGGCGCCGCCGCCGGAGCGGTTTGTATCCCAGAACCATTCGCTGTGCGGACCGAAATGCTTTTCGCTTTGCTTGATGAGATGGATTTTTCCGAAGGCGCCGGCATCCGCCATTTCTTTTGCCTTTAGATATTTTGGAGTGAAAAGCAGTTCCTCCCCATACATCAAGAGAACGCCGTGGCGTTTGGCGACAGCGATCATCTCCTCGCCCTCGGCGATGGTCATGGCCAGAGGCTTTTCGCAGACGATATGTTTGCCGGCCGCGGCGCAGTCCCTGGTCATTTGCGCATGCAGACTGTTGGGGGCGGCGATGGTTACCATCTCGAGGTCTTTTTCCTTGAGCATCTCGCGGTAGTCGGTGAAGACGCGCGGTATGCCGAATTTTGTGGCCAATGCAGCCGCGTTGCCCGGAGTGGGGGAGGCTACGGCAACGACCTCCGCTGCGTCCGGCATGATTTGCAGTGATGCGGCGTGAATGTCCGCCTGAAATTGCGATCCGATGATTCCGACTCTTACTCTGCCGTTTGCCATGCTCCTTTGCGCTCCTTGTGTATTCAGCGCTTCTCCGGCCCCAGGGGCTTGACTCTGATATCACGAAACCAGATTTCTGAACCTTCGGCCTCAAGCAGAATCCTTCCGCTCTTCAGGGGTATCATTCGCGAGGGATCGGCCGGGTCGGGCTGCTGGATGTCACGCGCGCGGTTCACGATCCGGCCGTTTACCAGGTGCGTGGTTTGATCTCCCTGGAGAATCACCTCCACGCTGTTCCAGCCCTCGCGGTTTTCGAAGTCTCCGGACTTCAGCACGCGCAGCGAGTCGCCGGGCGCGCTGCGGACACGAGTGCCGGCCTGCATATCGTCGTCATACATCGGAAAAGAGGGAGCTATGAGGAAAGCAGTCAGCGATGCGCCGTTGACGATCCACAGATCTCCCACGTCGGTCTCTTCAATCTGACACTCCAAAGAGGTTGGATAGATCCTGTCAGGGCCAACGGCGAGATAGAGCAGCCCGCTATTCCTTTTGCCCTCCGAAGCGCGCTTCGTGCCCCACTTGTATTCGACGTGAATGCGAACGTTGGAGAATTCCTGGTTCGTCGCGAGGTAGCCATTGTCTGACTTTCCACCGAACATAGGAACGTCCAGAATGTGAATCATGCCATTCTCTACTTTGAAGACGCCCTTTGGGTCCTTGTTCTTGCCGCTGGAATCCAGATAGGAATACCAGCCGTCCAGATTCTTGCCATTGAACAGAGGAACCCATCCTTCGCTTTCCAGTTGCTCCCCGGATGCAGCAGATGCCGGCGCAACATTCAGCATGCAGGCTGCAAGAAGCAAGCCGAGGAACGGGCGCAGGAGCGCTGATTTCATGTGGACCTCGTCTGACTATGTTTGCACGCGGTTATGATGGCTTGGGCGCGGGATCGTCGCAGCCTACAAACTCCAGCAGAAGCCGATTGCCTTTGTATTCCAGTTCGTCGTGAATGCCGATCTTGGATGTGTAATAGCCGCGGACGGTCATGTGTTTCAGCTCGTGAAAAAACCGGACTTCGGGAAGATCGGTCATGTGATCGTTGTCGGAAAGCACAGTCAGAACAGCGATTCTTTCTTCGGAACTGGACTCGACAAAAGATTTTCCGTGATAGTGCTGGCTCATGAGATCGACCAGGCGGAGCCCTTCATGCCAGGTTGCCTTGCGGTTGTCATCGGCGCTCTCGCGCAATTCCTGCTCGATATAGTCCGCAACCTTGGCGGCCTTGGCGCCGCCGGAGTGGCTGTCGGCGGGAATAATGGTTTCTGACAACTCCTCGACCAGCGTGTGTTGTGCAGGAGTTAAAAAGGGGACAGTAGATTTGCTCCCGGCTGGCTTGGTTTGCGACGTGGCCGGCGCAGGTTTTCCCTGCAACGTTTCCGTGGCCACTGCTGGCAAGGGCAGAAGCGACGCGCCGAGCACGGTGGCGGAGTTTTTCAGCCATTGACGGCGGTCCTGTTTCAAATTGATTGGGTTGTTCGACATTGCCTCTCCCCTACAGATTTCCTTTGCCGAGCTCGTCGGCGAGATAGTCGCAGGAGCGCCAGCACAACGCCATGATGCTCCAGGTGGGATTCTGGCAGCTGGCGTTTACGAAAGCGCTGCCATCCACCACGAAGAGGTTCTTGATGTCATGCGACTGCTCAAACTGATTGAGGACCGAAGTCTTGGGGTCGCTGCCCATGCGCGCCGTGCCCAGTTCATGAATCGACCAACCTTCCGTGAGGATGCGGTTGCTCACGTGCGTAATCCTGAAGCCTGCCTCCTCGAACATCTCCTGGGCGGTTTCTCTCATATCTTCGGCCATGCGGTGTTCGTTGTCGCCGAACCTGTAGTGAAATCGTAAAGCCGGGATGCCCCACTTGTCTTTCACCACGGGATCGAGATCCACATAGTTTTCGTAGCGCGCCAGCACTTCGCCGAACGCGCCCATGCTGATGTACGAACCCTGGTTCTGGCGAATCTCTTCTTTAAAGGAGGCGCCAAAGCCGTGTGCGTCCGTACCTTGCGGAAACATCCGCGCGCCACTGCCACCTTCAAATCCGTAGCCGCGGATGAATTTGGGATGCTTCTCCGTCAGGTTGCGAAACCTGGTCAGATAAAACCCACCGGGGCGGCCGTCATCGAGGGTTGAAGGCTTGCCGACAAAATTGTTCGCCTGGCCGGTGACGCCGGGCCCCATAATATGCTCGCAGAAATTGTGGCCGACATGGCCGCTGGAATTTGCCAATCCGTTGGGATAAAGCCGTGACTTCGAGAGCAGCAGAAGACGAGCCGATTCGAGCGTCGAAGCTGCCACGACTACTACCTTGGCGCGCACGCTGTAGTCCTTCATGGTCTCGGAGTCGATGAAGTGCACTCCACTGGCCTTGCCGGTCTGGGGATCGACGGTGACTTCGCGGACCACCGCGTTGGTGCGCAGGGTCAGGTTGCCAGTATCCGCAGCGGGATAGATCAGGCCGGTGGGTGAATCAAATGCCGCATGAATGTCGCAGCCTCCTTTGCGTTCACAGGCGCCGCGTCCCCAGCACCGGCTGCGATATTTGTTGTGCTTCAGTCCGTCGGTGGTGACACCGGCACGGTACTGGGTGAGGACCCGTCCCATCTTTCGCAGGCTTTGCTGGAGCGTGACTTCGGCGCAGTTCAGCTTTGTGGGACGCTGAAATAGGCTGTCGGGAAGGTGGGGAAGGTTTTCCTTCACGCCGGTGATGCCGAGGTAGAGGTCCACCTTGTCGTAGAAAGGGGCGAGGTCGCTGTAACTGATTGGCCAGTCTTCGCCGAAGCCATCACGGCTTTTGGCTTTGAAATCGTAATCGGAGAGCCGGAGCGCCAGCCGTCCCCATATGTTTGTCTTACCGCCCAGGCAGCGCGCTCGCACCCACGCGTAGTTGGTGCCGGTAAAGGGATTCTCGCGCTCATCGACCACGATGTTCTTCACATAGTCGGTGTTGCCGACATAGCTGTGAAGATGTTTGGATTTTTCAAAACCCGGACCGTAGGGAGGATTGCGGATAGTGTATTCGTTGAAGTTGAGAGCGTGACGGTCGGGCGGAAGTTCTCCCCGATGCGCATTGTCGTAGGGCCATTCCATCGACCGCAGTTCCTTTTCGATGGGAAGTTTTTTCCCCGCCTCAAGCATCAGGACCTGCAAGCCGCGGCTGGTCAGGACATACGCCGCCATCCCACCAGCGGCTCCTGATCCCACCACCACTGCATCATAAGTTTTCTTTAGATCAATTTCGGACTCGGCCATCGCGAAGACTCTCTGTCCCTGTTGTGTTAGCTTGCCTGGGGTTTGCAGAACTCACGACTATAACAATCGCGGCAGTTGGTTTCGAGCGAAATCTGAAGCTGTGATGAACTTGCCGGTCATGGTTTTGGACTCCAGAAAGGCTCGCGCGCCGAAACAAACTGGATGGGGACCTCGGTGACGAAGGTCTTCAACCAGCGCGTACATTCGTCCATACCTGCCTGCTCGGAGGGGATGTGCCCGAGGATGATCAGCGACTTCTGTTTGCCTTCGCTGACCGCATCCGACACATACTCGATCGTCTCCCACTCGCGGGCTTCGCCGATGACGAGCGCCTGCACTCCCGTCATTTCCAACGCTTCGGCATGATGGGTAAATCCGGCAGCGCCGGGAGCGAACGCGAGTGTTGTTATGTGTAAGCGAGGATCCCCGACTACCCGCATGACACGTATTCCAAGCTTGTTCTGGATCTCGGAAGCCAATTTGTCAAGCGAGATGTCGGGAACATTGAACAGATACTGATTGTGAGGATCCTGAAACTTCTCCCATCCCAAGGCGTGCACCATGCCGCTCTCAATGCCGTCGGGCGTGCGCGCGTGCCAGTGGTCGTGGAAGCGCCAGACTACCAGGCCATGCTTTTCGATAAACTGCCGTTTTTCCAGCAGCACCGGGTCATTGTCTTTTTCGGGCAACTGGTCGGAAATGTCGAGGTGATCGAAGAAAGTCGGCTCGTGAGTGATGACCAGATTGTCGCCGGCGGCAGCGGCGCGCTGAAGCACATCGAGAGTGGCCATCATAGTCACAGCAATGCCTGTAACCGGGGTGTCGGGGTTGCCGGCCTTGAAGGTATCGACCGTATCGCTCTGCCAGGGGACTCCGACATGCTGCTGAATCCGCGCAACCACTTCGCGAGCGGTCAAGCGCTGGTCGCGGGCCCACGCGGCGCTGGTCATTAGGGCGATGGTCGTCAAGGCGACAGTCGTCGATCTGATGCGGGTCACGATAGCAGGCATTCGGCCTCCGGCAGAGCGGCCATGATAGTATCCCATTTCTTTGGCCTGACGTTCGTTTTGACCGCCCCGAGAATGGCCTCCGGCGCGAAGGAAACAGTTGATGATTGGATTTGGATACGCGATTCGGAGCAAGGCTCAGGGATTCACAATCGCGGGTGCGATCGTCATTGTGTTGGCCGTTCTTGGTTTGGCCGCCGAACCTCAGAGCCTCACTGCACCAGCCGGAACTGCGCGCGTAAAGCGCAACCCGGCGCAGGAGCAGCGCGACTGGCCCGCATATGGCGGGACTGCCGAAAACAATCATTACTCTTCCTTGTCCCAGATCAATCGGGAGACGGTCAAGCGCCTGGCGGTGGCGTGGAGCTTTGACGCACAGGAAGAAGGCGGTCTGCAGAGCACTCCAATTGTCGTCGAGGGCGTGCTCTACGGAATCACGCCGACGCAGAAGATCTTCGCCCTGAATGCCGCCACCGGCAAGCTGTTCTGGAAGTTTGAGTCGGGCATAAAAGGCACCCAACCGGACCGCGGACTCGCCTACTGGGCCCAGGGCAAGGACAGACGGATCCTGGTTGGGGTGATGAACTTTGTTTATGCGCTTAACGCGATTACGGGCCGCCCCATTGCGAGTTTCGGACGCCGCGGGCGAATTGATTTGCGCGAAAGCCTGGGACGGGAGCCGGCCGTCTCGCAATCGGTTGATCTCACCAGCCCAGGGGTCGTGTACCAAGACCTGCTGATCGTCGGTGGTCGGAATCCCGAGACCCTGCCCTCGCCTCCGGGAAATGTTCGCGCCTTCGATGTGCGAACCGGGAAGCTGCGCTGGTCCTTTCATACCATCCCTCACCCCGGGGAGTTTGGTTACGACACATGGCCGCGGGATGCGTGGAAGACCGCGGGCGCCGCCAACAACTGGGCGGGCATGACAGTTGATGCCAGGCGCGGAATTGTCTACGTTCCAACCGGCTCCGCCGTACCTGACTTCTACGGCGGAGACCGGGTGGGCGATGATCTGTTTGCCAACTGCCTGATCGCCCTGAATGCCGAGACGGGCGAGAGGATCTGGCATTTTCAGGCAGTCCGTCACGATATCTGGGACCGGGATTTTCCCGCCGCGCCCGTGCTGCTCACGGTGAGACACGACGGCAAAGACATTGACGCGGTGGCGCAGACCACGAAGCAGGGTTTTGTGTATCTCTTCGATCGCAGCAATGGAACGCTTCTTTTTCCGGTCGAATATCACAAATATCCAGAAAGTGTGGTGCCGGGCGAAGTTGCCGCTGCCGAGCAGCCGCTTCCCATTCTTCCGGCGCCTTACGCTCGCCAGCTTCTTACCGAAGACCTGCTTACCAACCGAACCCCTGAGGCGCATCAGTGGGTGCTGGAAAAGTTTCGTCAGCTCCGCAGTGAGGGACAATTCGCTCCCTTCAGCGTGGGAAAAGACACGGTGGTGTTTCCCGGCTTCGACGGCGGCGCGGAGTGGGGTGGTCCCGCGGTCGATCCGGAGACGGGAATCATTTATGTGAACTCGAACGAAATGGCCTGGACCGGTGCGCTCGCACCCAACACGGGTGAGAACAGCGCTCAGGGTATTTACTTGAGCCAGTGCGGAGTTTGTCATGGCGAGAAAATGATGGGCTCGCCTCCTGCCATTCCTCTGCTCGTAGGTGTGGGAGACCGCCTCACTCCCCAGCAGATTGCGGCCACCATCAAGAGTGGAAAAGGAAGGATGCCGGGATTTCCCAACCTTTCTGACGATCAGATGTTCGCGTTGCTGACCTATCTCACCAGTGGCGAGAGCAAGGAGTTGACGAACGGCGGCGCACCGGCAGTGCCGATGAAATATCGCTTTACCGGATATCACAAGTTTCTGGATCCCGAAGGATACCCAGCGATTCTCCCTCCCTGGGGCACGCTGAACGCCATCAATCTGAATACAGGCGAATACCTTTGGAAGATTCCTCTCGGCCAGTACCCTGACCTTCTCTCCAAGGGACAGAACAACACGGGCACGGAAAACTACGGCGGGCCGATCGTGACCGCAGGCGGCCTGATATTCATTGGGGCAACCAATTTCGACAAGAAATTCCGCGCCTTCGATAAATCCACGGGCGAACTGCTGTGGGAAGCAACGCTGCCCTTTGCGGGCAACGCAACGCCGATCACATATGAAGTGAATGGAAGGCAGTTTGTCGCGATCGCGGCAGGAGGCGGTAAGGACCCCAAGTCTTCGTCCGGCGGCGTGTACGTAGCTTTCGCGCTGCCGCGATAGTTGCGTACTGCCTCCGCCACGCCCTACATACCGGATGGCGGCGAGATCGCTCTACCAAATGCAAATACCGGACGTCCGATGTTTCCATCGATCTCCGGTATTTTTGCACACGCTTCGAGGTACGAACGTCTGGGCCAACTAGTGGTTGCGTACCCGGTGATGGCCGGAGCGGTGGCTGCCGCTGGGACCAGAGTTGTTCATCGCCTGCTTGGCATCGCTGTCGGAAGTGAACAAGGTGAGGAAACTGACTACTTGATCGGCCTTGGGAGAACCCAGGCCGGTGGCGGCGTCCCACTTGATTCCGGCGTTGAAGCCGGTTATCGCCACCGGATTGCCGTCGGAGTCCTCTTCGAGGATCGAGTTATTGCCGCGGGTCACATCGTTGAACTGCGCAGAATAGGTCTTGGGGAACGCGCTGAACAGATAGAGGGTTGCGTTGATGAAGCCCAACCTCCGCTCGGCTTTCTGGCCGGCAATGGCAACAATGCCCGCCCACTGCGGTGAGCCGGCGCTGGTGCCGCCGAAAAGATAGATTCCGGGGTCAATGCCTGGAATGTCGAGATAAGTGAGGACACCATGGGCGACGGCGGCGTTGTAGGCCACGTCGGGGACGCCCCTCCCCTTGCGCAGGGAGACGCTGCCGAGTTGATAGAACGGGGTTCGATCCAAGACGCTGAAGCCCCCGCCGGTTGCGCCGAAGCCCAAGTCTTCTTCGTTCCAGACGATTTCGCCCTGGTAGGTTCCGGGTGCCGGATTCGTCGTGGGATCGCAGCCGAGGTCCAGCAGGCAGTAATCGGCGGCGTGGAGTTCAGTTCCACCCACGGCGGTGACCAGCGGATCGCTGGCGGGCGATGAGGCTGCGCGGACGAAGGATGTGCTATCGCAGGTTCCCTGGGCTGCTCCATCGTCGCCCGTGGATGCGATGAGCGTAATGTGCTTCTGGGTTGCTTTCACAAACAGGTTATGCTGCGCCGCCAGCAGGCTGGAATCAACGCAGCTCTCATTCTCACCAAAGCTTTGAGAAATGACGTCGCCCAGATTATGGTCCACGGCGTACTGGGTGGCGCTCAGGATGTCGGCATCGTCGTTCGTTTTGGCCAGAACCAGCGTGATGTTCGCACCGGGTGCGATGGCATGAGCCCACTCCACGTCCAACGAGATTTCCCCAGCCCAGTTGATCATGTTGCCATCGTTCGAATCAAACTCGGTCAGCCCGTCGGGAGCGATCTGTTTGAAGGTGCCGAGACGGGGATCATGCGGCGCACCAAGCCCGTTCAGGTCCGGCAGATCGAAAGTTTCATCGAAGACATTCAGTTGATCCACAATGTTCGGAGACTGGAAGGCGTCCACAATGACAATCGTCTTTCCTTTGCCGGTAAAGCCGGCATTGATGAGGGTGTCGATGTTGTAAGCATGTCGCATCTGGTAAGGGTCGTAACAGACAAAAGGTGGCGTCATACCTACCTGGCAGGTGAAGATGTCTGAGTTTGTGCCCACCTTGTTACCGGAGGGGATGGCACGCGGGCCCTTTACCATAAACGGCGACGCCACCCCATGGGGGCGGGCAACTTGGGGCGTGTTGGCAGCAGCGGCTGGAAGGGCAGTGATGGATAGGGCAACGATCAGAAGCACTGGGGAGATACTCCTTGGGTTCATCACACGACTCCTTTGGGTCAGGCCACGATTTCCTTTATAAGTTCAAAAGGGGCGTCGATTGTACACCTGTCTAGTGTCTAGGCAAGCTGTGGAAGAATAAAAGTCGAGTTTCCGACCGGCTGTAACCCGCACCAGCAGCGGGATCCGTCCCATCATCAGAATTGGACTTGATCGGCGGGGATAGGAGAGAACGTGCTACGCGACGGGTTCTGCGCCCGCGACTGACGGCGATCGGCGCTGCAGGATTTCATAGACCGGCAATCCTGCCGATACTACGGCCACCCCCAGAAGCGCCCCGCGCGGCGTGCGCACCGCCACCAGCAACAGCATCGTCGCGACCAGCAGCAGGAACGCGAGGGGGGTCGCGGGATACCCTGGAGTCAGAATCACGGATTCGGCCGCCTGCCGGCGGGATCGAAGCACAAATAATCCGGCCACGGTAAGCCCCAGAAAGAAGACCACGATGAATAAGGCGTAGGAAATGATCTGTTCGAAATTGCCCAACACCAGGAGCAGGGAAGCGATGGAACCCTGGATGGCAATTGCGTTCGCTGGAGTACCGAAGCGGGGATGGGTCCTAGCTACTTCGCGGTGCAAAAGTGATCACGGTTGAGCAGTAATTTAGCGGTTGCAGAGTCTCCGGTGCGTGCTAAAAAGTGCTTTCCGTGGATTTCACTCCAGGAGGGAAGCGTGATC